>Ga0123354_10006699_pt1 | contig 17173 bp, 9 predicted proteins | sample TergutLab28metaG_2_FD_97872 | JGI IMG/M metagenome (GOLD analysis project Ga0123354, IMG submission 97872) | Labiotermes labralis P4 segment gut microbial communities from Petit-Saut dam, French Guiana - Lab288 P4 | ecosystem: Host-associated > Arthropoda: Insects > Digestive system > Gut ...
AAACCTCCGTTGCACCGTCACAATTGACTCAGTTTTGGCAAATTCCAAGACACAGAACGCTTTCTTATTCACTATGAACGCCATTTTTCGTCACGACTACCCCGTAGCGGTGGAACCTGCAAGTACGCCAAGGCCCCTAATACAAAAATAACTTGGAGAGATTCTCTACCTATTGATATGCTCCTTTCTGCCGTGTCTGTCTTGGTTGTTGCGCAGTCGAGTTCGGAAATCCCGGAGGGACTTATGAATAACCCTGTACTGATCAGCAAACTGTATATGGATCAGAGTGTTAAAATAAGACAGAGCCGAGGGGAGACAATATCAAGAATGGACGAGAAGTTAGACAAGGATGTTCTTTGTCGCCGATTCTATTCAACTTGTACAGCGAATTTCTCACCAAGAAAACTCTGGAAGTGTTTTGGAGGCTTGAAAATGGGAGTTGTACATATGAAATGTTCCTCCATAAGGTTTGTTACTGATATCAGAACATCAAGCCCACTTGTCCCTATCCTGAGCAAAATAAATTCCGTCTAAAGCCCTTCATCATGTTTGTTTAAGATTTATTTTAAATAGCTCCTCGCATGAGATTAACGTCCTTCAAAGTTACAGTCGATACGAATTGCTTTAACAGATAAGAACTTTACATTTTGCTTAACGGTGGTTATAAAAAATGTACCCTGCATAATTTTGAAAAAAAAAAAAAACATGGAATATATTCCTAAGAAACATTGAAAGTTTGGTCTTTGTAACCATTAGGCATTATAATCGTAGTAATTAACTAACTTAATGCGCAAAATCTTGTTTTGTAATAAGTATATTATATGCCTATACATGTTTCGAGCACTATGTGCTCATCATCAGGAGGTCGAAATTGTAGCATCTAGTATCATCACACCTGTAGGTGGTAGTCCGGTGCACAGGTTGAGAGAGTCCTCTCTCAACCTGTGCACCGGACGGCTACCTACAGTGTGTGATGATACCAGATGCTGTATAATACAATTTTGACCGCCTGATGATGAACACATAATGCTCGAAACATGTAAAGGCATATAATAAACTTATTATGAAAAAAGATTTTGTACATTAAGTTTGTTGGTTATTAAGATTATACCGAGATGCACGGCAGCAAAACATCAAATCATTACGCATTATATTTCTCTGAGTTGGAAATGGAATTAAAAAAAAAATGAAATAGGCGCTCCTAAATCTAATAGCAATATATACATAACAAGACTATCAAAACTCACCTGTGTCTATGCAGCCTATCACGAATATTACTAAGTGGGGACTCCGGCGATAGGTAGTTAACCTTTTGGCGCCGGAATTATTTTTTTAAATTTTAGCACACCCTGTATATGAAATGTGAATAATGCAGGAACCAAATACGTTAGAATTATGAAACAAATTGCATTTTGAAGAGGAAAAAAAAACGGAGAGTATATACCATGTTTAAAATATTCAATACCTATTTTTGTTGAATAAATATATAAAATGCAACTTTAGAGGTTAGCGGTGCGGTACGACCACTATAGTTGACATTAGGCATCAAAAGGTTAATGTACCTATTTGTCAAACAAATGCAATTACGAGAACTGCGCTCTTCTGGGTTATTACGCAGCGAGTATTGGTAATTCCTTTCCGACGTTTCGGGACAAACTATAGATCGCATCTTCTGGGGTCAAAAATCCAATAGAAAGCCTGTTATGAACGGCCGTGCGATTTATCCATTCTAGTTCCAATTTGCGACAGATTAACAAAGCTCCTTCTTATGTAATTTTATTCTTCCAGGTGTAAATTCCTCTATCTGATATACAGATTTTCTCCCTGGATCCCAGCCTATTCTCTGTGGAATTTGTGGTGTACAAAGTGGCACTGGAACACGTTTCTCTCAGAGCTGTCTTGCGCCCCCTGTCACTACCTTCCCATCATTACTCCATTTTCGTTTTCCCGTCACATACTGAAGAAACTATCGATATCGTCTTTTAACCTTTTGGCGCCGGAATTATTTTTTTTTTAATTTTAGCACACCCTATATATAAAATGTGAATAATATAGGAACCAAATACGTTAGAATTATGAAATAAACTGCGTTTTGAAGAGAAAAAATGGAGATTATACACCATGTTTAAAATATTCGGTACCTATATTTTTTGAAAAAATATATAAAATGCAAATTTTGAGGTTAGCGGTGCGGTACGTCAACTGTTGTTGACATTAAGCGTCTAAAGGTTAATAAAGCCCTTGTCTATCCCCTTAATAGTTTTTACAACGTTGATATAAAGAATCAGAAATTAAAATAATCTTTTTAGATTAATCCTCCCCTCAATTTCATAATTTTGTGCGCTGCTAATCTATTGCCTTGTTCTGGCTAATAGCAGAGGCTGACCGCCACTGTCCCATAATGTTCCAGCAGTTGGCAGGCTTGTCGCTCAAGGAAGTGATACATCAGTCCTACAAGTGATTGCTGTACCACAGCGTACGCTTCATCTCTTAGCCTTGGTCATGCTACAAGCTATGGTAAGTATCACTGGCTAAAATGTGGGTCAGAATTGAACACTGTTGGAGTTAACCGTTCGCCACGATTCAAAAGTTGGATATATTTGTGCATTTGTTTGAAAGTTTATCATTATAGGAATATTGCGTTTTTTGGAAAGTGGTTCCGTTTAGCTTGTAGAAAGAGTTAGTGAAGATAGAAGTGGCAGCTCCCTCTGCAACGCTGGCAACTCTGTAGCAAACAGTCAGAGGAATAACACAGAAGACAGAAATCTCAACACGCCCGTATTTTATCTCAAAGTACCATTCAATATTCTTGTCACGAACGAACTGCTATTCGTAATACGAAATTAACCCGAACAACAGGATAAGGTCATAGATAGGGGTATTTATTTATCTGAGAAAAATACAGTGCTTTTTTATTGATATAATTCAGGGAAAAATGTTCTTAATTGCATTAGAAAAACATTTCGGAAGGGGGCTATGAAGTTCTGTCTGTCTGTCTGTCTGTATGTACGTATGTATGTATATATGTATGTAAGTACGTATGTATGTTTGTATATATGTTTGTATGTATGTATATATGAATGTATGTATATATGTATATATGTATGTACGTATGTATGAATGTATGTATATATGTATGTACGTATGTATGTATGTATGTATGTACGTATGTATGTTTGTATGTATGTATGTATATATGTTTGTATGTATGTATGTATATATATGTACGTATGTATGAATGTATGTATGTATGCGTGTATATATTTATGTATGTATGTATGTGTGTATGTATGTACGTATGTATATATGAATGCACGTATGTATCTATGTACGTATGTATGAATGTATGTATGTAGTTGTGTATGTATTTATGTATGTATGTGTGTGCATGTATGTGTGCATGTATGTAAGTATGTATGTATGCATATATGAATGCATGTATATATGTATGTACATATGTATGTATATATGAATGCATGTATATATCTATGTACATATATATGAATGTATGTATGTGTGTGTGTGTATGTATGCATGTATATATGTATGTATGTGTGTGTATGTATGTATGTGTGTATGTATGTATATATTTATGTAATTATGTATGTGTGTATGTATATATATATGTATGTATGTATGTAATTATGTATGTGTGTATGTATGTATGTATGTGTGTGTGTATGTATGTATGTGTGTATGTATGTATGTATGCATATATGTATTATGTAATTATGTATGTGTGTGTGTGTATGTATGTATGTATGTATGTATGTGTTTGTGTATGTATATATGTATATATGTATGTATGTAATTATGTATGTGTGTATGTATGTATGTATGTATGTATATGTGTGTATGTGTGTGTGTGTATGTATGTATGTACGTGTGTATGTACGTATGCATTTATGTATACATGTATGTATGTATGTATGTATGTATGTAACGTGTCTGTGTCTGTCTGTCTGTCTATCTGTATATCAGTTCGCCCGCCAACACGAACCACTCAGTTTACACAGGTCGGACTTTTGTGAAATGCTACATTGAGGATTTTTTCTTACTGTAACCTGTTGACGTATTTCCATTTCAGTCAAAGTCCTAATTTATAAGATTAGCCCTTTGATTTTAGTGACTAAGTCAGCTTTATATGCGAGGCATTGGCCAAGACTGAAGAAACATTTCAGCTTCGAGCAGCAAACGTCGTGAATGATGAATTGTAAACAATGAAACACCGACTTCAAAATACCTATCGAAATTCCTCCCGCATAGAATGTGCTGGCCGAATATAAATCTGTTACTAAGAAAAATCCTGTAATTTGCTTTGCAATGCTCTGTTATTTTTCCGCAAAATACTCTCACGAATTTGGGGTCTTCATTCTTCTGAGTTGTTCTGCAGCGTATTTGGTACTTGACTACTGACGTTTCTGGACAGCCCATCTTTCACATCTTAAATTTAATATCTAATACTTACAAGAGAGCGAAATCGCAAGAAATTATCTACAGACAATGAGGTTCAGACATTCGTTAAAGTAACAGAAAAAATGTAGAAAATCCTGTGTCAATTGATTGGTCTTACACAATGTTTTGAAAATACAACTCTGCGAGAGTTTTGGTACAAACAAGCATGTTGATAATATGTAGTGTATATATATATATATATACGGAGTTATTTGAAATTATTTTCGGGATTTTAACAACTTGTCATACACAATACACTTGAGGTTGGAGTGTACGTGTTTTTTATTTAACCTTTTGCGCCGGAATTATTTTTTTAAATTTTAGTACACCCTGTATATAAAATGTGAATAATACAGGAACCAAATATGTCAGAATTATAAAACAAACTGTATTTTGAAGAGAAAAAAACGGAAAGTATATAACATGTTTAAAATATTCGGTACCTATATTTGTTGAATACATATATAAAATGCAACTTTAGAGGTTAGCGGTGCGGTACGTCAACTATAGTTGACATTAGGCGTCAAAAGATTAATAGAACAACACTCCAAGTTTTTGTTACATACCTTACGGGTGCTCTATATGTGCACCCTTTGTGGTTCTACAAACATCAACACGATAATCGAGTTCGTTCCGAACTGTTTGTAGCATGTCAGTGGTGATTATTAAAAAAGATTGTCGGTGTCATACACAACACACTCCAGATGCACCCCATGTGATTTCTTTCTATGGGGTTACGTCAAGGATCAGGTTTATGTTCCTCCTTTTCCCGCAAGTATCCCGGAACTGAAGGTACGAATCAGAACCACCATTGAAACCATCACCGCTGACATGCTACAAACAGTTTGGAACGAACTCGTTTATCGTGTTGATGTTTGTAGAATCACAAAGGGTGCACATGTAGAGCACCTGTAAGGTATGTAACAAAAACTTGGAGTGTTGTTCTATTAAATAAAAAAAAACATGTACTCCTATCTCAAGTGCTTTTTGTATGACAAGTTGTTAAAACCCCGACAATCATTTGGAATAACTCTGTATATACATATAAACACACTTATTTGCAACTATTTACAAACATGATAGTCCCACAGAAATTATGGAAGAGCGGAGTTTAGCTGAATATTTACGCCAAAAATCTGGAAAGTCTAGAGTTTGATAGAGCTTAACTGCAAAGTGCGAAGCTGCAACGCCGACCGAAGCGTAGGAACGTCCTGACTTGCTCATAACGACAGCTGAAATCTGGCGTTTACCATAACCAACTAATTAGTAACTCGTTACTTATTTTCGCGCCATGGATTTACATTTTGAGAATGTTAAGTTTTAAGGCATCAAGAAGAATGAGATGAGCTGGGCATGTGGCACGTATGCGAGACAGGAGAGGTACATACCTGATTTTGGTGGGGAGGCCTGATGGAAAGGGACCGCGTGGAAGACCTAGGCATAGAAGGGAAGATAATATTGCAATGGATCTGAAAGAAATGGTTTGGGGAAGCATGGGCTGGATTGCTCTGACTCACGACAGGTACAGCTGGCGAGCTGTTGTGAATGCGGTAACGAAACTTCAGGTTAGCGTAACATATGTTCTTCTGTGGTGTCCGTTTGAAAACAATGTATTACGTAACAACATGACTGTGATGAAACTGTAAGCGTCCTCATTTCATTCAGTCTCAGTCCGAGGGCATTCTGTCCATGCGCTGCTCATTGCGCAGGCCCGTCACGTTCAGCAGTTGTGACCCAATTACCGGCTTGAATTATACATTAAATGAACGTCAGAATAAAGTGGACTTACGCACATTTCCCATAAGACCATTCGTCTCATACTAAGACATGCAAAATTCAACCTTATAGATAAATCCTATAAGCTATTGTTGGTATAATTACGCGGAGCGGTTCATTCAGCAGAGGCTTTGATGATGGTCAACAACCGCAGAACACTTCACGATTTAAACACTTCACTCAGGATTACTGTGTTACTTCAGTTTTAAGATGCATTTTTCTTCATTTTTTTTCCTACCTGAAAATTTAGGTTAGTCTTAAATTCAAGCTATTATTTTTCACTTTTGGAAAGTCTCGAAAACATCAATTTGGCTCGAAGAAGAATTGGCATGGATTAGAGCATAGTAAATTATACGGATTGTGAAATTTATATGCCTGCATATTTTTCCTCCAGAACTCTTTTTTTTTAAAGTAAAATACGTCTTACAGGGATTATTAAATTCGAAGTGATATAGTATTAGAAAGTGTTTCTCTCTCTCTCTTCTCTGTCTGTCTCTCTCTCTCTCTTATTCACGATACTACCTAGTCTTTGGAGACTAACTAGGTATTTTATTCTGACCTAAATTGCTACGCCGTCTATTTGCTCCAGGCGTCGCCCAACCGTTCAGCCTGCTTTATTTTGGCTCCTCATTAGTGAGGTTTCGAAGTTACACACAAAGAAGCACCACAGTCGGTAGGGTTTGCCTGGACAAGGGGCCAGAACGTCACAGAGACCTCTACCTGACAACAAACGCAACACGCACAAAAAAGTTCCATGCCCCCGGTGGGATTCGAACCCACGATCCCAGCAGGCGAACGGCCGTAGACCTACGCCTTAGACCTCACGGCCACTGGGATTAGGAAGTGGTGATGGACGAAAAACCGGCATGTAAAGGAACAGTAGATGGGATAGCCTACTGAAGATATATTTTTTTTAGAAAATCCAAGACTTAAATTGAAATATAGACGTGATATTGAAATCAAATTTAAAAAGTAAATTCTGAGAAAGTATACTGGATTGAACTGGTTCGGATAATTATTCGGACTGTACAAGAATTCTCCCGATTGTTGTCATTTACGATTCGCACACTTCGTACCGAAGTTTTCTTTGTGAAAGTAGTGCTAATATTCTACTCAATATTCATAAAGTATGTAGAATCGAAGGTAAGAATCGAAGAAATGTCTGTCCATTACAATGGTGGACTGCTGATGTAACGTGTATTGTTCTTCGTAAAATTTGTAGATTATTGTAGCTAATTAAATATCAGACATTCCGAAGACTGTCGGATGCCAATTACTGTCTTTGTAAATTCACACACTGTCTCCACCTAACCAGTCAACGCTTAGAGCACCTCAGACTTTAAAAGAACAAGATGCGTCACAGGGTATTATTTCACGTGTGACTATATTCAGGCGAAGTCTGAAAAACAAAACATATTCTTCTTCGGAATGCATGCTAAATATTTGCTTTTTTTTGAGCCCATCCACTAACCGCTTGCAAAAAGTGACGGTAAATTTAGTCAAGCATGTCCGTCTGTCCGTCCATATCTGTGCTTGGTATAACTCGGCTTCCACTGAAAGGAATTTTGTTTTGCTTAATTATTAATTTTTCATAATATAATATAATATTCATCCACATTCCAATTTTGAATAAAATTGTACAGAAATATCAAATAATGCAAGAAGAGTTACTTGAAACTTACTGATAAATAAATAAATAAATAAATATAACTGCGACCATGAACTTCGAATTAAAGATTTTTCGAAATAACCCATTCAATACAAAACACATGGCACTAACAATGCATGAGTCAATCTAAATACCAATGCGTGTTTTCCTCTTTGTGCAGGCCTGTAATGGCAAAGTTAACCCCGTTCGAGTGGCTGCAATACTCCTCCTGCTCCTCCCTGCCTTCATACTTTGGCTGTGGCTAATAGAAGAAGCTATCCGGACATCGATCCAGTGTCCCTCTGAATGCTGGTGCTACCCGGGACGCCGGTCGGTCGATTGTTCCAACGCATCTTTTGAAGATATTCCTCGAAGTTTCCGCGAAGATATTCGGGATCTGAGAATGGACCACAATAACATCTCCATCCTCAAGAACGACGCTTTCAAGTCTGTTGGGCTCTGCTTTTTGGAAATAATCAGCGTATGTCACACTGGTCTTACTGTTATAGAACCAGGCGCGTTCAGGGGACTCCCGAAACTGGAGCAACTACATTTGCATAACAACTGGATAAACAGATTACAGCCTGGAACGTTTGCGAACTTGACAAATCTCCGTGGTCTGCATTTGGCAAATAATAGGATACGGAGCTTAGAGCCTGGTTTGTTTACTGACTTGATTAACCTAGATTACATAAGCCTAGAAAGTAATCTGATTCAGCAGTTAGAGGCAGATATATTTTTAGGGCTAGCGGGACTGAGGAATCTTTGGTTATCGGAAAACGAGATAAGTTACATTCATCCGGTTATGTTCAAGCATATGAAGAATCTCAGACTAATTTGTTTAGAGAATAACACGAAACTTCAAGTTCCAACCGACAAACCTTTCCTTGATGTACCTACTTTGGAGAAATTGTTTATATCCAATTGTAATATTACATATTTATCAGCCAGGACTTTCCAGAAAACGAGGAATTTGACAACACTCTATCTTCACGGCAATAATTTGAAAACTTTTGACGTGACCATAGCGAAAATGTTGCCATACATCTCAGTTCTGTATTTGCACAAGAATCCTTTACAGTGCGACTGTCAGCTGTTGACACTTTGGCACTGGTGTCGAGACCATAAAGTGAAAACCGGAATTGAGGACGACGTGCCGAGATGTGGAAGCCCTGACCATGTATCAGGTTTGTGGTGGGATGTTCTGAGACAGGCACAGTGTAAGAACAATGAAGTGCGATTCACGGGTGACTACAGATCTGTAGTCGACGAAGTTCTTCACCGTGACGACGAGCTCCAGAAATATTGGAATTTTCTGAAATACGGCCAGACTTCTGTGTATGCGATTCTATTTCTTATCGGTACAGTAGGCAACACAACACTAATAATCATAATCGCTTGCAATAAGCGGATGCGTACTGTATCTTACGCGTACATTTTGAACCTTGCAGTTGGCGATCTTCTTTCTTTGACGATGAACTTGCCACTTTATCAAGCCATGGTTCTGTCAAGGCACTGGGTACTGGGAGAATTCTTGTGCAAGATGGCAGTATTCTTCCGTCCTTTGTCAATCGGGGTATGTGGTTTCTCTGTAACTGTTTTGAGTGTTCAACGATACTATGCCACTTTGGGATCATTAAGGTTGTCTACGCGACTGACTACCCTCAAAACCATTCTGGCTGTTTGGATCATTGCGATTTGTTGTGCTCTACCGTCGTCGTTTTCGGTGCATGTGGATCACAATATGATGTGTACATCAGACAACATAGAATACTACAGGATGGTTGACTTATTCCACTTATTGACATTCTGTGTGATACCCCTCTGTGTTATAGTGGCTATGTACAGCATGACAGCACGTCAACTACTGATCGCTGCTCGGCGAAAGCATGCGGAAGCAAAGGCATGCAAAACACTGGCCAAAGTGGTTCTCGGTCTCACCATCGTGTTCTTTGTCAGTTTTGTGCCCTACCACGTACTTTGGACAGTGATATTGTGGGAGATTATTCCGCTCGAGGTGGAAACGACGTATGTGGTGTTTACGTCCTCTTGTCTCCTCGTATTCAATTCATGCTTCAATCCTGTCGCGTTGTACTGTACAAGTTTAACGTTCAGCAAACAGTTTGAACGCTATTTGCTGGGCTGTTTTAGACGTGAAAATGCCACGTACCGAAATGCAGAGGAGTCTGACTTACCGACAGAGCAACCTTCCGGCAAAAATATTCCAGTGCGATACCAGCGACGCTCCACTTCAGAAATGATAGTGTTTTAACCTTTTGGCGCCGGAATTATTTTTTTTATTTTAGCACATTCTGTATATAAAATGTGAATAATAAATGAACTAAATATGTTAGAATTATGAAACAAACTGGATTTTGAAGAGAAAAAATGGAGAGTATATGCCATGTTTAAAATATTCAGTACCTATATTGTTGAATAAATATATAAAATGCAACTTTAGAGGTTAGCGGTGCGGTACGACCACTATAGTTGGCATTAGGCGTCAAACGGTTAATCATGAGCAGTGTACTATACTATCCTCAAACTTAAGGTGCCTACTGCGATTTTATCGACTGTAAAACACTTGTATGAAGATAGATATGATCGAATTTCTGACGTATCCACTGTTTTCTTTTGATGTTCTTAACTTCTTGTTGCTGCAGGCAAAAAGAACACGCAAGAGGAGACGAGCAATAACAAAATTGATCTTGGGAGTCCGGTATTGAGCAGGTTAATGTAGAATTAAGTGTTGTTATCTTCTTCGTATGTTGCCATAAGTCACTTCACAAATTTATTTTTACTGCAGTTATTAATAGATAAATATTTCCAATTACTTGCGCAATTAACTAATGGCCAATTGCTCTTCAGTTCTTACTTCCTACGATTTTATTATGAACATACAAAATACAGATTAAAGCAAAGTCTTACGTGTAACTGTTTAGCTTTTCGTCCAGTTTTGTGTGTTTTATTGATATTTAAAGGAATTGTAAATATTGAACTGCAGAAATATAGATACCTTCAACAATTCCGTCTTTTGCCTAATTGACTATTACCTGTTAGCCTTTTGGCGCCGGAATTATTTTTTAATTTTAACACACCCTGTATATAAAATGTGAATAATACAGGAACCAAATAATTTAGAATTATGAAACAAACTGCATTTTGAAGAGAAAAAAGAGGAGAGTATATACCATGCTTAATATATTCAGTATCTATATTTGATGAATAAATATATTAAATGCAACGTTTAGAGGTTAGCGGAACGGTACGACAAATACAGTTGTCGTTAGGCTTCAAATGGTTAATATATATGACTAGGGCTAGATTTAAAATCACAGTTTTTTTTTCAATAATTTTAAGAAAAAGTAAATAAAATACGACTTTGTTTAGGAACAGTTTTCTCTTCAAATGTGAAAAAACTTATTGCAGTATAAATTACATGAATATTCCAATGTTATCTGAACATACTGAAGAGTTTGTTTTCAAATTAAATAAAAAGATACATATTTCTAATAGAACTTAAATTTGTATGGGAGATTAATTGATATATTTATCCACATAATTTTCAGCCACGTTTATGTTATAATTTCATTTCAGTTTTCATATGTTCAATGCTAATTATTCATCGGTTGTACTAATCAACTCGAAAGAATTATGCGAATTTGGAGCTGAGTTACTATATTTTTGCCTTGTTAAAAAAATAATTATATGCAAGGAAGATACAGGTTTGTACAAATTCCCACCGGTTCAGATGATGTCGAGTTTTATTAGCGTTAGGGTTATTTGGTTTGTGGCTCTATCCCGACAGGAACGTATTTAGACAACCAACAGGTACACACCGGACTGAAGTCGACTGCACAACAATAAGTCAAGATATACATACACGCCTCATGCCAACATATCAAAGGGTAAGTTCCATATCCCAACCCTCACCAGACTAAATAGACGCCACTAATTACGATTGAAAAGACCAAAAACATCACAATTTAATGTATTTTTTAACTTCATATCCTCTAAATTTTATTGATAATTTTGTATAACAATAAGAATGAGATTCAGTCTGACTCTTTAGTTACGTTTTGAATTCTAATTTTGAATTTTTATGTTTTTCGAATGGCATAAAGATTATCATATAATTTGTCGAAACATTTGATCACACACACGCATATATAATATAATATTATACAACGTAATTAGTTGTGTTGATTTTGGATAGTAATTATTTAATGTTTAAAAATCGGTTTCTTTACAGCATCAAGTAAAGTGGTGGGGATAAGTTATTTATTTAGCTCCTCATGAACGACCTACTGATGGATATTGGTTGTTTCTAAAGGGAAAAATGGCATGCCGTGTTTCTAATCCTTGAGATGGGAAGTTCCAAACTTATGTTTCGAAATACTTAGACGTTGGACGAAATATAAACAGATAACTCCCCCCTCCCCCACCCGAAAACAATGTATTACTAATACAGGGTGAGTCTCTCGCTAGAGGCCCCAAACTATTGTCTATGTATACAGTCGAACAGCGCGGGTTTCTCGTTCGTAAATACTGGCAAACAGGTTCATTTAAAGCATGCCAGATGGCGTTTCGAACGGAATTTGGTGAAAGACGTGCACCATCGAAGTGTTGCGTCCAGAAATTGGTTAAAAAGTTAGAGACAAGGGGAAGCCGATCTAACGCCTGCAGACTTCTTTCTTTGGGGCCTATTGCAGGGCAAAGTGTACAAAAATACATCCCGCAAAATTGAACAACTCAAAGACGCTATACGCCAAGAGATTCAAGCCGTCAACGTCGACACTTTGGGAAAAGTAATCCAGAATTTGGAGAAACGCATTCAAGTGTGCTTGGATGTGAAAGAAGACCAGTTTCAGCATCGATTATGAGCGGGTCCTGTTTTGCATCGTTCCCGGTATGTGTATATAAATTCTCAAGTCATTATTTCAATAACATAATTTTTATATACTATAGTTTGGGGTCTCTAGCGAGAGACTCACCCTGTAGTTTCTAACTCTAGAAGTTAGTAAATCGGGCAGCAAGTGTGGCAGCACAAGGACGGTTCGTGCCACTCCAGTGGATCCTCCTGCCCTGATGACAGGCCGGTCTGAATGAGCCCAGCAGAGCTCGACAGCCCTCAATGCTGTCGTGCTGGTCAGCAGCGATTTCTTATCCCCTGCTCCCAGCATCCCTTGGGGCATCACCCGGCCGTAGCTGCACGTTATAATGAAAACATCCACCACCAATCATTTCGACTCCACCAAACACAACCCCATTCACTACGAACCACAGAGGGGCGACGTTGAACACGTGTAGAAATTGTTGTGTGTTTAAAATGACGTGTGTGTGCTTTACGGTAAGGACTGCTGCAGGGCTGAACAGCTTACTGCCAGTGAGCAGGATGGAAAGGTTAGGTTAGGTTCTTGTTCTGTTGTTCATAAATTAGTTCTTTAGCTATTTATTCTTCTACTGTTTTTCCCTCTTCACTTTGTCCCATCCCTTTATATATATATATATATATATATATATATATATATATACTCGTATATATATATACTCGTGTATATACTCATACATACACACACATATACATAACACATATATATATATATATGTTATGTATATGTGTGTGTGTATGTATGTATGTGTATGTGTTTATATACGAGTGTATATATATATATATATACACTCGTATATATACACATATACACATACATACACACACATATACATAACATATATGTATATATATAGGGTTGTGTGTTATTCATCGACGCTGTTATTAGCTCACATTACAAGTGTCGGTGATTGATCAAAGAATGTGTATGGAACTTCGGTGGAATGATACTGACAGAGGAACAAAGAAACGCTCGGACAAAATCCTAACCCAATCCCTCTTCACCCACCACAAATCCCAACAATCTTTCTTTTATCTTTAAATCTTCTTTTATAAGGACATTTTTTTCATAACTTTCCATACTTTCATTTGTTTTTCTTTCTTTCTATGACTCTTATATCTTATCCTCTTCCTCTGTGTCTCTCTGTCTTCATTTGTTTAGTTTTCTTTTATTTCAATCGACTTTCCTTTTATCTCTTTCCCCTCATAACTTAAGGCTCCTTAAGACCCTTTGTTCGTAATGAAAACTGTGTGCATCAAATTGAATCAAATCAGGAAGAAAAACTGAGGCAACAACAATAATAACTCGGTGTAGCTAAGCGTGTTCAGTACAGCTGATTATTTTGTGCTTAAAGTAATAACACTCAAGACTGCATCCATAAATTAGCATCACATAATTTAGTATTTACCAAACACAGCCTCTAACAAATGGCCAACAGCCATATATATATATATGAGTCCTACACGACTAGCCAGTCGCATTGCAGCCCTCAAATCATTCAAGTTAATATTTCTTCCAATAAATACAAAGTAATTTGCAGATATTTATCAGTATTAGGGGGAACCTAACTCCTCTAGGCGTCACCCTAATTTTCGACTTTGTAATTTTCTACTAATAACAGAACGAACATGGCGACCGTGCAAAATTATAGCTTCTAGCAATAATAGTGTAGTATTATAACCCTTCTCAGCTGCTCAGTCGATAAGCACGTTTTAACCTCAGGGAATCTAAGTGTTCCTAATCAGAACATGTAGAACTGCATAAATAATGGGTCACAGTAAGTTTTCTTTCATGTTATTTAGCCAAATTATGATCATACAGATATTTATGTGTGTGTCCAGAAGTGACGTTGAAACTTCATGTACTTCTTGCCTGTATTGTGTCCACTGTGTAAATTATGCTGGATTATTCTGTAATTATTGTTACCAGCGCGATACGCTCCCCTTTCAAAAACACACTTAGCTTCACTGGTCTAACCACGGATTTTAATTTGTGCAAACATTTATCAGCCTGGTGTAACATGAACGTGACATTTCGCCACATAACCACGAAACAAAATACTTCGCTTGCGTCTGATTTACGAACTCACAGTCTTTCAAAATACGCCAGCTCTTAAATTTTTCTTATTGTTCCCAATTGGCTGACTGTTAAATTGCACTCCTCCCTAACAGGACCAAAAACTAAAGTTTTGAATTTTGTTATCACCTTTGGCTGCTAATTACTTCGTACTGTGGAGGCATGATGGGTGTATTTTACAGTTATGAATCACAGGGCTCTGTAACATATGACAAATACAGTCGAGTAAATAAAACGTATTTAAGGAAGACATCAGGAAGTAAACAGCCTGACAGAACGCACTTATCTGGCCGGAATGGGAAGCCGAATACCATCGCATTACAAGTCTGCACTTTTGCCGGCAAAACAGAACTTCATCGTACACGCTTCGGTGAAAATACAAAGTTGAAGATTCAAATCTTGTGGAACACAATCGGGTGTCTATTGGTAAAATCCCACGGACGTTTAGAAACAACTTCCTCTATCTTCTTGGACTAGAGAGACACAAAGGAACTGGCGCACATCTAGAAACACGTAAATTATGGAGGAGATATTTTAACAAATATGTAAGGCAATGGGAAGCTATGGGAGAGAAGATTCAAATATACGTGTTTGTGAGAGGGAAACTTGAAGAATAGAGACAACTTGGAAGACCCAAGCGTAGATGGAAGAACATTTAGGATGGATCTTAAAGGAATAAGATAGAAGGAAGTTGAGTGTATTCAACTGGCTCCGGATAAGGACAAATGGCGGATTCTTGTAAACACGGTAGTGGGACTGCGGGTTCCATGGAATGCGGTGAATTTCTTGACTGGCTGAAGAAGTGTTTGCTTGGAACTGGTTACAGCCCCAGGTATGTTCTAGGTTTTGGGGAGGGCAGTTGCTGAAGAAGATGGACGAAAAGACGAAGAAAAGAGAGAGTTAGAAGCTGGGGAAAACGTAAACAGAAGAGCGAGACAGTAGCCCTGAAGTGGGACATGTAGTGGATTGACCGTATGCCTTGTGCGATGAGCCAGCAAATCGGTGCGAGAGGAAGTCACATGTGACGTAGCAGTCCAAACGACGGCCCGATCAGACAGTGTAGCGGACGGTGAGGACGACCTTGGAGACGTGCTACAGTCTACAAGAATCCGTTGCCTGTGCTGCAGGCCAAAATGACATTCCTAATCTCTACGGGCAGTAAGATTATTAGTTTGGAAGCTTTGGTGTAGAAAAAGAACACGTGTATTATTTTGCTATCTTCCGTACACCTTGAGAACAACTTTTGTTGTGGTCTGTCTTGTACGTGATAAAATTTCCAAACTTGCTGTCTTCAGAGGACAAAGCACTCTGCAAAAACTGAGGTACATGTGCCTGAAGAGCAGCTATTTCTTACACTAATTACTCAACACTTTACAATAAAACAGACCGAAGTCTTCATTGTGCATTCAACAACACGCCACGATGAAAGGCAGATTTATACCCTAGAACAGAACATGAAGGCCAAGAGGGAGGGAAGGTAGAGGTATAGCTGTACTTTTTATTTAACCTCGGGTCTAGATGGGGTGGGTGTTCAACGACAAGCCCCTGCCGTTTTACCCCCGGGTATAGCCCAATACTCAATGTATAGAAGGCTGGGAGGGCCCCCAGGGCCGGCTGGACGGTTGCGGAAAAGCTCGCCCCAACGGTATTCGATCCGCAGACCGTCCAGCCGGTAGCGAGTCGCTGTACCGACTAACACGCCACAGAGCCCAAAACGTATTCCGTATAATTCTCACGTATGTCACCTCGCATATTAGAACGAAGTGCCTGCGTAATGCCTGCCGATTGATGGCTTCCGGGAAGCTGGGTGAAGGAATGAATGCACATTAGTTGAGTGAAGCCGCACAGACGAGCTCATCCGCCGACAGCAGGGATTTGCAGCACGCATCCGTTACGTCTCAAGTTACAAATAGCACTGTATCCGCAATGTACCTACATAATTAATCCTATATAATACAAACAAACAAATTGCACCTTCTCTAAATTAATATTTTAATTTTTAATTGTTGATGTCTTCTACGTGTTTCAAACCCAATGGTTCGTCTTCAGGAAGACGTTTGTATATACAGTTATGGTATACTAATTGTACAATTAAAATAAAAGTTTTATATGATATCTAAGTTCAAAATATTTGAACTTTTTAAACATATCGATATGAACACAAAACACAAATCGTATGATAAAAAAACTTAAAAAAACATGAGTATACAAAAAGGTTAAGCTTTTTATATCGTAAAATTTTATATTGTGTATTGTGTTCATATCGATATATTTAAAAAGTTCAAATATATTATACCTATATATATATATATATATATATATATAT
>Ga0123354_10006702_pt1 | contig 17168 bp, 12 predicted proteins | sample TergutLab28metaG_2_FD_97872 | JGI IMG/M metagenome (GOLD analysis project Ga0123354, IMG submission 97872) | Labiotermes labralis P4 segment gut microbial communities from Petit-Saut dam, French Guiana - Lab288 P4 | ecosystem: Host-associated > Arthropoda: Insects > Digestive system > Gut ...
ACTTTTAGACGCCTAACGTCAACTATAGTTGATGTACCGCACCACTAACCTCCAAAGCTGCATTTTATATATTTATTCAACAAATATAGGTAACAAATATTTTAAACATGGTGTATACTCTCCATATTTTTCTCTTCAAAATGCAGTTTGTTTCATAATTCTAACGTATTTGGTTCCTGTATTATTCACATTTTATATACAGGATGTGCTAAAATTAAAAAATAATTCTGGCGCCAAAAGGTTAATAACTGCATTATCCACATTAGGTGGTATTTGCATTGTATGTCAAAATGAGCTCCAATCAATAACCATGTGACTGAAAACATTCAAGCCTACAACGTGGCAATACAATAGAAAGTGATCTGAAATAGAAACAGCTTCACAAACCAGTGGCATATTCTAGTAAAAATTCGTGATTCTTGAAGATTTCTTATGTATTTACTTTATGGTAGCATTTGTAAATTTTTTGTATTTACATTTGCCTGATATGTTATTTTAATTAATTTACTTCCACATTTATTTTCAGCACATTGTAGTATCTATATACAGTGAAATTAACAAAGACAGAGACTGGCCAAGCAGTCACTGAGGGGAAGTAGAGGTATATCTCTACCCATACGCAATCTCATCTCTAGAAATGGGGTGGGTCGTCAGTACCACATCTTGGGCACTGTACCCCCCTGGAAAGAGACCCAGTATCCAATGTACAGGAAGCTTACACTGAAATTTAGGGGACCAAATTCTTGAATTTTAATACATGTGAGTTCTTTATACTGCAATTATAACCTATGTATACATTACATAATAAATTGTTTATAGCTGCTGTCCAACACAATATATTTTGCTTTTAGTTTTCTTTATTGTAGTGGTGACATTTTTCAGTCTTTTAGGCCATCATCCAGTGATCACACAAAAAAATTACTTATGGTACATGCAGTGTGTTTTATGTAGCTGGGGATCCCATTATACTTACAATTATATATATATATTAAAAAAACTATGTCTAAATACTGAATTGTAACTTGTAAAAACACAAAATTTCCTTTGGCATTTGGATGACTTAGACAGACAGAAGTACAAAAATGTTACTGAATTTAGCTTGAATAGTTTTTGGATATAATTTATCAGAAAAGATATTTCAAATACTTGAACTCTTGTCAACCTCATTTTTTGTACTTTGATGTGCGTGCGTGGCTGTAACTAGTGCTTCTTTATAACCAGTAAGCTTTTCTCCAGTAGCAGGTATGTAATTTCTGTGATTTACATTTTATATTCAAAGCGGAATCTTAATGTAGACTTTTATGCAGTTTGTTTCCCCCACATGGAATGTTCAATATGGTTGTATGGCAGATGCTCTAGTGTACTATCATGCTTCTGGCCCTCTGAAATGTAGCAAATCCTACAGTACTGCAGACCTGGCATAATGTACTGAACATTCTTCACTTTCTCTGTCTCACGTTCTGAATGGAGGCAGGCAGCAGCATTGAAGAACAATACACTTGAAATGAGAGAAAATCCAACGCTGATCCATGCCAAGAAGAAGGACCAGTCATATTTCATCACTGTCTCATCTCTCAGCACCTATATACCACCCATTTACTCAGACTCATTATATGTGAAACAGTAAGCCCTTAAGACCTAAAATAAATCATTCTGCTAAACACATGTATAAATTGTGAAATTACAGGTTATCACAGTGGTGCAGCTAAGGTCTTCATTCATCTTGGATGTGATGCCACATCACTGAGTGATTGGTGCCCAGTGTTCTGAGACAATACAATGGTCTCAAAATGTTGGGCACCAATCATGCAGTGATGTGGTGTCACAGGCCACAAATACATAAACTGTTATTTCCATTAAGTACAAAATACGTATAATGCAATACAATACAACTTTAACCTCATTTTATCATAACTTGACTACACATCAGGGTAGTTTTAAATGTCTTGTAATTTGGCAGCAAGTGCCAGTTTCGCATTTGGATGGCATTTGTTACAAGATAGTTGACTTCACATAGTCATGTGATGGTGATCTTGACTCAGGATATTAGTAAAAAGGTTGTTAGGCTGGGGTCATGAATTGTAGGTGTGAAGAAACTGGGGTTCAGGGTAGAAAATTAGGGCACATGTTCAAGGCAAACAACAGGACTTGTGCTAATATCAGCACTGGACAAAGTGAAGAAGTAATCAATGATACTGCGGAGTAAAGAAACAACTCCAGTGTGCAGTTTATGGTAGTAAACTAATTTATTCCGAAAGCTGAAAATACCTGTGCTAGTGATTCTGTGTGGCACTGTAAGGCCTTAAAAGTGAAAAAAAATTGGGGCCTTAAAAGTTTCTCATGATTTTATGCAACAGAAAGAATGATCAGAAACAGGCTTAAGGCAAGCTTGTTAGAAATTAAGAAATTTGCACCATTTAAAAAAATACTTACATGTTGGTTGAAAACCTTTAGCTACCTGCATACCCAGACCACTTTCACAATCGCAAGTAGCATACTCGTCTATTCAGATCATAACATGAGTGAAACAAAGAATCAATACATAATTTAATTTAATTTAATGTGACATTTAAATCAAATGAATTGGAGATGTGTGGGACCTTAATCTAGGAAAAATACCATATCTATTTTATCAACACCTACACCAATTTTTTTAAGTTTTGTTGACTGTGTATCCCTGTATAATCTTATAAATAAAGTCAACTTGGTGCACAATTCATTCTCAGTATATTTATTCTTAGTATATTTATCATTCTCGACATGTTTCGGGCAACTATGTGCCCATCATTAGGAGAAACAACCGTGTTTATGCAAGATTTGGTACTTGTTATTCTGTGTGGATGACTGTCGAGTATGCAGGTACCAAGGGTCGCATAAACACAGTTGTTTCTCCTGATGATATTCTCCATGGATGACTGTCTGGTATGCAGGAGCATATGCCCCTGCATACCAGACAGTCATCCACACAGAATAACAAGTACCAAGTGTCGCACAAATTTGTTCCTCCTGATGATATTCTGTACGGATGATATTCTGATATGCAGGAGCATATGCTCCTGCATATCAGAATATCATCCACACAGAATAGCAAGTACCAAATGTCGCAAAAACAGAGTTGTTTCTCCTGATGATGGGCACATAGTCGCCCGAAATATGTAGATATTGATAAATATATTAAGAATAAATTGTGCACCAAGTTGGCTTTATTTACAAAAAAAAAAAAACCAAACCAATCTATACCAATCAATAATCCACCCCTGTTCCTATCCAGTTGCAAAATATGTGCCTTGAACTTATCCAGTATAGCCTGGAGTATTTAATTTATTTATAGTGTTTACCTTATTACATTTGCACTGAAAGTAATGGACATAATTCTCCTAATGAGATGAAAGAGGTTAGCAACCCATCAGGACATTAACTCTGACTCACATTATTCCACTGCTGGTAGAACTCCTCGCCAACAACCTTCTCCTTCTCATAATACTCCACACCATGCCACAGACCCATCCCACCAGCACTAAGCAGACCTAAAAATGGTCAACATATATTTAAAATTAAAGTAATTTACAACTGTGTAGGATTTTGGCCTTTGACAGCAGTGTTGACAAAGATATAAATCTTCTGATATATTCTGCCATTTCAACCGGTTAACTTGATAGTGACATGTCAGAGGAGCATGCAGTTGTCATATTCAAATCCTAGCATTCTTCTTGGACTGTTACACCCTGAAGACAGAGATAGCAAACTCATGTGAAATGTTGGTAACTCTTAACCATAACTGTGTTTTTATTCTTCTGATCCTTAGCTGCCGATAAATGAATATAGCTAAATAAAACATACAGTATTAAGAAACAGACGACGCTTGGGTTTGGACAAGAAACACTACTGTGTTATTTGCCAATTTCTAGGGAACTTGACTTATTCCTAAGAACAAGCACAGTGTTTCAATATTCAGTAAGTCTACTCACAGTCATTCTTTTCATTCTTTCATGATGATAAGCCTACACAACACAATGTTGACCTGACACATTAGCTCGGGAAAAATACATTTTATTTGTTGTTTTTATTCCAGTAATGTTATCACAAATTAAAACAAAAATAACAACAAACCTGTGTTATTTATTTGTCTGATACTAAGACATTGTGTGTCCTTAAGAAGTATTGGCACTTTGTTAAAAAAAAACTGGCCAAAACATTATGCAGATTTCTAAAATCAGAGGAATGTAAATATTAAGAGCGGTAGTGATGACGAAGTTTCGTACAATATTTCACAGGAATATGCTGCCTCCATCTTCAGACATATTTCTGTCTGTCACTTGGTAAAGTGAGTTGGGAATGAATACAACACCAACTATTGAACATCTCATCCAACTACAGAACACTAGTACCCTCTCTAATAAATCCAGACACATGGACTGTATCATAAAGGCAAATGGAATAACAAGTATCTCTTCTACCCTGAAAAAGCAGGCAAAATGTCCCTCCAAAAAAAAAAATACCCAGTTGCAAAACCCAACAATGTCACTTCCCAGTGGATAATATTCTATAAAGTCACCACCATAAAATTCTCAAACACCACACAGTGTGGAGAATTTAAACAGTGTATCATATCCTACAGCAAGCCCTAAACAGTATAGCCTAACCACAATTTTTTTCTTTATACATGTAATTTGACACAACTAGTTTTGTCAATGACATACTTTTCCAGAACATTACCCCATGTTTGACAAACAACAGAAGGAAATGTGACATTTTTTTCCTGAGACATCATGAATTCTAACTTTGGAAAATCATGACAAGTTACTGTATAAAGTTCCAAATTCCATATGGAATTCCTTCTCAGAGTAGAACAGATATATAACTGGGATCTTTTTCTTTACTTTGTACCACAGAACTGCATAAGACAAGCAAAATATACAATTATAAATAACTATAATATTTGTAAAGAATGAAAATGCAGTGTTTGCCACTTACATGCCAGGAGCATAAGAATGGCAGTAGAGGTGATGTTACCAGGAGACCGACGCCAGCACCCGGCGACTCCTGTCCAGAATGCCACAAATACAGCGAAAAATGCCACAATGAAGAGTGCTATCATTGATCGACCCATATCTGCCGAATGAGTTTATGATTAATTATTACTTACAAGTAGCAATATGTGTTTTTGAGGCTGATTTCAGTCCACTAGAAGTGAAATCAGACATTTGAACATTAATCAGAAGGATAACTGTACAAAACAAAACCGGTGAAAAATGTGTGCAAAATACTTTTGTGCAGAAGGTACAAAGTTGAACTTTTCAGTGTTTTGAAAATTGATTATGAATGATTGAAAATGTAGTTGGCCATTAGTAATTTGCAGGATATTAACTAGAGTAGAGAGGAAATAGAAACAAAAGCTGCAGTATTCATAACTAACAAGAAATAAAAGACATAAAATGTAACATTGAGGTGCAGTCATGTCACCATTGTTGCAGGGGATAAGTAATAAGTATTACATATTCTGAGTGTGTATTTGTAATCTTATGTATCCAGCATGCAAAGCGCATGTGCCATACTGTCATCTGTGACCTGCCCGGCTCTCCAATCTTTTTCTGCATTACCTCATAAATGGCATGATTTTTCGGCGGGAGTACTGACCTGATATACGTGTTTTGATTTTCTCTACAACTTTTGTCTAAGAATTTCTCATTCTGAAGTGAATGCAACTGGAATTTTCTCGATAGATTTTCGAAAAATACTTAAATATCAAATTTAACGAAAACCCATTCAGTGTGAGCAGAGGTGTTCCATGCAAAGAGACGGACTGACAGAAGAGCAGACAAGACATGATGAAACTAATAATTGCTTTTCGCAATTTTGCAAACACACCTAAAAATGATGGAAGAAAGAAAAGAATTTGAGACAAACAGATTGGAGTAAGCAGCTATAATGTATGACAATGGGAAATACAAGGGATGAGGAAATTCTTAGAAAAATACAATTTTTCTGGACCTTTTTATATATTTAATAAATCTCTGATTATCTAAAAGAAGTGTGTACAATAGGAAGAAAGTTCACAGAAAGAGATCCACATACATCAAATCAATAGTTCAAATTTCAAATGACGGTAGTTTAATAAACACGAAATCTTTTTCCACTTTCAACTTCCATGATGATCGAATATTTTACTTATTTGACTCTGGAAACTAGCAGCTAATACAGTTCAGTTTCTTAACTCATTTAGTAAGTCAGTGGTAAGTTTAAATGTTATATGATAAATGGCAGGATCTTTGCACATTAGGACTGATACATGGCTAGATAACCAAGTTTTCCCTAATGCATTACCCAGGTACATGTTTGGATAAACTGAGGAAAACCACTAAAATCACAATCAGGATATTCACTGAAGATATGAATCAGAATGCGAACTATGCCATGAAGAGAAGTGTTGTGCAATAGAATCATTAAGAAGGCAAGGAACTGGCATTAATTAGAATAATGATATCATAAGAAATTTTTACCTTATGCAAATGAAAGAAATTATTGTCTCATCTAAAATGTCTACAGTTTATTTCAAAAGCACCCTGCTTTGAAAACCAAAGTGTTATATTTCATCAGCATGTCCATAATAAGCAACCAAATAGCAGACAGATAGACAGATAGAGAGAGAGAGAAAGAGACATAAAGAACAAACAAATTAACTAACAAACTAATAAGCAGACTAACATACCAAATAACTAAATAATTTCATGGAGTAAAGTCCTTCATGAGAAGATAAAAATTTTGCAGCTAGTCATGAAATCCCCTACTTTTTATGGAACCCAAAAGTTCCTTACCATGTTGACAACAGCCCATCACTTGTCCCCATCTTGAGCCAGATCAATCTAGTCATATCTTTGCATCCTAATTCTTTGAGTTCCATTCTAGTATTATCCTCCCTCTACACCCAGCTGTCTCAAATCTCCTTCCTTCTAGTTTCCCAGCCAAAATCCTGCATGCATATCTCATATTTTCCCATGCACATAACATGCCCTGGCCATCTTATCAAAATTGATTTTATCACTAAAATAATTGTGATGAGGAGTACAAATAATGCAGGACCTCATTTCCATAGACACCTCACAACTTAGTTTTCATCTTACATAGACTGTGAACTACTCACGTAATCTGGCCATGGCATCATCTGAGAACTGTTTTGTGACATTGTCCACATCTGGCAGGTAGTAATCAATGTTGTTGCAGTGTGTCTCCACAGGACTCAGGTAAGTTTCCACTGTAACACACAGAATCACAAAACTGTATGAATTAAAGCTCACTACACAATGTTTTTGTCACACTCTTATTCTTGTTTCACATTAAACAATTCAGCCAAATTTTGGATATGTTCATAAATAGAAATTAGACGTCAATTGTAAGGTAATTCATAGTCAGATTAGTCCATTCTCCAACTTTGACATGCATTACTTCATATATTTTGTTTGGCATCATGTCTCTTCAGATTCACCACACAAAACGTGCTCAGAAAATTATGAATTATTTCAAATATTTTTTACAGATTACTGATCACTTTTCCTCAGTCAATGAACATTACAGGAATACAATATTAAGTTTCAGAAATGGCATGAACAACAGGGATGTTTCTCAGTTGATACATTTTCTAGAACACCATGCTACAGCAAATTCCAGATAGGTAAACATGTGTCTCATAGTTTTCTTATTCTGCATTGCTTGTAAAAAGATTATGCTTTTATCCCTACTGCTTTTCACTTTGCCTTTAGAATAGGCTATTATGGTGGTTCAAGAAAGTCAGATGGATTGTAACTGAATGAAACACTTTATGTTCAAGGGACCGTGCATCACAACTGTATGTCAATAAATGTCCAACAAGATGCAACTATACACAGTTTATTTTATCTGTAAACTGCTCTACATATCAGGTGTCTTCTCCACCCATTGTCAGGAGCACAAACAACTGTAGGTCTATCTACAGCATCTGGTACTAATCAATTAGTCTCAACTCCTCCACGATAGTGACGGGTAGTAGCAATGGTTGACTAGTACCAGATGCTGTAGATAGTTATTTGTGCTCCTGATGATGGGTGGAGAAACCAGCTGAAACTTGTAGAGCAGTTTACAGACAAAATAAACTGTGTATAGTTGCAACTTGTTGGACATTTATTGACACTGAAACATGACACCTGATGATGATGATGATGATGGTGGTGGTGGTGGTGGTGGTGATGATGATGATGATGATGATGATGATCTATTGGGTGAAAGCATGAATGCTACAAACACAAGCACAGAAACTTGAAAATAATTTGGTACAAAATGAAATGCTGTAAAAATCAATTACATGTTTACATCTTATCACCAGAATATGAATACAAAGTTAGCTAATACAGCAAATAATTTTAAAATGTGACATAGTTGAAATATATGGAAATGACACTAACAAATCAAAATAACATACAAAAAGAAATTAGGAGATTAAATTTATGGAATGATTCCCATCATTTTTCCCATCATACTATCTACATATACAATGACTGACCTACAAAAACTATAATGTTTCCTATTGTTTTTACAGGCATAAAACATGGTCTCTCACATTGAGGGAAGACAACAGACTGAGAACATTCAAGAATAGGGTGCTGTGATAAATAGCAGGAGGGATAATTTAAGAGGACAATGGAGGAAACTGCATAATGAGGAGCTTCGTGATTTATACTGCTCGTCAAACAATATGATGATCAAATGGACAAGGATGAAACGTCTGGAGGATGTGGCATGCATGGGGGAGATAAAAAATGCATACACTCTTTTGGTCAGAAGATCTGAAGGAAAGATACTGCTTGGAAGAACTTGGCATACTACTTGATACTAAAATGGATCTCAGAGAATATAACAGAAGGGTGTGGACTGGATTTGTCTGACTCCAGATACAGATTGATAATTACTGTACTGAATGTGACTTAAAGTTCCACAAAAAGTAGGGAATTTGACTTTCTGAGAAAATATTAGATTCTCAAGAATGATTCAACTGTATGAAGTAAGTTTCAGGGCTGTCAGGATTCATCATGCTTATCCCAAAAATATGGGTGAAGTAGCTAATTCTTATGTAAGAGATTTCAGCTAACTGCTTGGTGACATACTTTTCAATGAAGCAAAAGGGAAACAAGAAATGCAAGTTTCATGACAATGACATTGCATGAGCAATATGGAAATGAATGAGTGCCATCATTATTTGCAGATCAAGTGACACAGGACAGAGATATGCATGGGTGTGACTGCAAGTCTCTCACCCTCATACAGTCTGTAACACTGTTTGCTTGATGACTGATTTATTCTCAATAATCATTATAAAATTTTTCCTTTAATGAAAACTGGGAGGCAAGGAAGTTGAGACAATATTTCTATACAACACATAATATATTAGAAGCGTGAGATTGATCACTAAACCATCATCAGGCAACATGAAATGATTATGTATAAAATAATTTTTCTGTCACAAAAGAATAATTTCATTCTTGTCACAGTACCAAAAATACTATTGTGCCCTGTACATATTGAACTATCTTATATCCACAGGAAATGTATAAAAAACTTTTGTCAGAAAATCTGAAGGAAGGAGACCACTTGGAATAATATTAAGACAAATCTCAAAGAAACATGGTATGGGAGTGTGGACTGAATTCATGTCGTCTAGGACAGGGACTAGTGGCAGGCAATAGTGAGCATGGTGATGAATAATTAGTTTCATACAAGGTTGAGAATATCTTGACCACATGAAAACCTTCAAACCATTAAGTTCTGGAACTCATGCTATCACACAAATATGGTTTGACACACAAAATAATTGTTGCCAGTTACTGTTAGTTTATGTCATAATGGCCAGGGACTAAGTTTCAGAAACTTCTAGCCCAGTCAGTTCATTGGTGTTTTTCTTTGTTTTCATGAACCAGTGAGTGAATGCAAAGTCTTGTTTCAAGATTGGAACAACATCTACAGAAATGCATAGAATGTCTGACGCTGTTTATGGAAACTAAGCTGGTGTTCTTACACATGTTTTCAAATGTGGTGAGCCAACTTTTGGGCAGGAGGGTCAAATCCAGAGAGAGAAGATGTGTGTGGGCCACAGTATACATAATACACATATTTTTTAATTATGTGTCATTAGTGATACTGTGGTGTCAATACTGCCATACTAGCGAAGTAAAATTTCAAATTAATCTTAAAAACACAAGCGGCAAAATACTTATAAAACAACTTGGAGGAACGTTCATGTAACCATTGTTGCACTGGAAAGCAATAAGTATTGAACATTGTGAGTGTGTGTGTGAGTGTGTGAGTGAGTGAGTGTGTGTGTGTGTGTGTGTGTGTGTGGGTCTGAGCGTTAGTTATCCAGTCTTTTATTCTGTAAAAAAGTTTCTGTATAATTTTACTGACATTATGCATATCTCCAATACGTTTCTGTTGTTAACAAATGAACTTGTTCTATGTGAATGCCTTAGACTACGTCTCTACCAGTCACTCAACCTAACAAATCACCCATTTCAAATAGAAGACACATAATAATTTATATCTCTACTCTGCACCTATATATTGTATTAAATTTTCCAACATACGATTTTAGACATTTTTAACTGTAATTAATATACTGTTTTAATTATACCATTGTAAATGACATGGGACCCCATACAGTGCACACTTTCCATGTATCTAGACTATATTCTACTTTGGCCTGATGATGGCTGTTTTACAGCCAAAACATGTCGCCTAGAAGTTAACTACAAAGTTTTGTCATATTATTGATTATATTTGTTGTGTTTTTAGACGGTAATAAATATCACTTTGTTAGTTATCCACCATGCAATGTGCATGCACCCTAATATATTGTCATCTGTGGGCTGCCTGACACTACCATATTTTTCCACATTATCTCCTAAATGACACTATTTGTGGAAAAAGTTATATGTGATTTCTAATTATCTACAAATCTGTCTAAAACATTTCTCATTCTACAAAGAACTGAGTGAGATATTATCATAGTTATACATATGTCTTCACATAATGCACTCATTCTTGTCAGATTTTAATCATGCTAGAATGACATATTTTCAATAAAACCTCAAATATCAAAAGAATAAAAACCAACTAGATGCCATTTATTATTATATCATATCATATCATATCATATCACATCATATCATATATCATACCATATCATATCATATATCATATCATATATATTACATTATATTATTACTTCTTATAGGCTCAACATATTTCAGGCACTACTATGCCCATCATCAGGAGCTCGCAACTATAATGTTGATTACCACATTGGTCGGTTCGTTCTTGGTTTGTTGTAGGTTGGAGGTTAGGTGCGGGTAGACTGGAGTGTGGAAGTGACCAACACCTGATTAATGAAGCTGTGTGGAAGTGACCAACACCTGATTAATAAAGCTGTCTAAATTCTTAAATGAATATCAGAACACAAAATTAAATTTCCTAATAGCTTAGAGGAACTGAACCACAAGAAGGAAGGTTGCGGTTTCGATTCCCGATGGTTTAATTGTAATTTTTCATTGACATAATCCTTCCGGCCGCACTACAGCCCTCTGGTCGACTCAACATAAATTAGTTCCAGGGATATCTTCTGCGGGTAAAGGCGGCCGGTGCTTAAGGCTGACAACTTTGCCACCTTCGTGCCGATTGTCTAGAAATTCTAGGATCCTCAAACTCCTGGAGCCCTAAGGGTCTGCCCAGGCTTGTAAAGGGACAAATTTTATGGCTCAACCAAATTTTGATCAAAGAAATAGGCAATGAACTGCTGTAGAATACGTGCAATTGTTTACATCTCGTAGTAAAATGTAAATCAATCGGACACTGAATTATAGCATAGTGATACCAGTAGTGATTTATTGGGTATGGGCGCTGTACCAGAGCAGGCTGTAAATTAATCTGCATGTATTCAGCAACTGCAAATGTGAATACAAGCCTACTGGGATTGCTGAATTGGTCTGCAACAACATAAAGTAAGATAGCAAGCATAGGAGTGTCACTTTGCAGGGTTTTGGCAGGGACGTCTAACAGCATGAGATGAGAGGAAATTGCAAAAACAAGATAAAGAAAAGAGATAGCGGAAGAAATGAAATAAACATTAGAAGCCTACAGAAGTCGGAATACTGTACACTTTCTAAATTTCGTTTCTTAATATTGCAAGTTGCCTGAAACGAGGATGAATTGTTGGGGGTGGGGGGGGGGGGTGTTTTTGCGAAGCGCTGTGACCGAAGTCACATCTGGACATTATTTATGTGCCAGGCGTAGCCTAACGCAGACGCTTCCTAAGCACGAACACTACTCAGACAGCCTGCCTTATTTGTTATAGGTTACTGGAGACGAATGGCAATAAATACCGCAGCTAAACTGGATCCAAAATAAAAGAAAGAACTTTCGCCACCACCATTTAACATTTAGGTCGATGAACCGCAAAAGGAATAGAAACTTGACGTACCTAAACTGAAAATTAATATCTCGAATTCTCCCATTCTTTCAACCAGGAACGTTCATTAGACATTTCGCTCATTTGCGACAAGAGTGTCACAGCTCAAAATTTGTGATTTTTCAGAAGATTTTAAAGGTTTTGAAGTGCTATAGTTTTCTATGAGTGCAACGACGACACATCTGCTCTCCAGCGGCAAGTTTTGCAAACTGCGTAATGACACTATACCTGTTAAAAAGTGCGTCTGCAAACGTTTCTTTCTATAACAAAAACTAAAAAATTCCATAGTTTTAGTTGTGACACTCTTGTCGCAAACGAGCGATTTGTGCTTATGGGCAGGAGTCGAAGTATGGCATTTGGGTTGAGGGTGACGATCGAAAACTTTTGACGGGAGATTAAATTCACGCGGATTGTTGGTCACTTGAATTCTGAAAATTTCTCTTTTTTTTTTTTCTCTTGTATCACAGAATATATACGCAGCCACATTCAAAGAAGTTAGGAATATATGTGACATCAAGGCAATTAATCCCTTATCTGAGTTATTATTTTCACACCACATTATGCCTGGCTTGCAGGTATTAGAACAAATGAAAAGAAAGGAATACATTTTTTGCGCCAAGGAGAGACGGACGTCACTGATCCATCATTAGCTGACGACGAAAATACCTTTCTGGCTGTCAAATTTCCAAAACCTGTTCTATCCAAGCACATAACCTCAACATATCGTCAACCATTTTGTACACAACGCTGTTAGGTGCCCAACAAAGATGTACTTTTTTCATCCTGCGATGAATGCAATGGTAAGGAAGGCAGGGCAGACACGCCCAGAATTCCGTCTCACGTCATTAAACAATGTATTCATCCTACACTGTGACTTGCTCATGATGCAGCTGTAGTGTAGCACCAAGGCCTCCTGGATAATAACCCACTGAATTCAATTGTTTTATTCTAGGTGAACAGCACGTTACCACCTTTATTAAAACTTACGTTAACAGTAAATTGAATTGTCCAATTGCATTATTATAAGGAAAGTATCTGCAAATATAAATAGGGCAGCATATGATTTTAAAGGCATTCAATGATAATGGATAGGATTTTCGAATAATGACCCTTCAAACATGAACCAGCGAGCCGGTCTGGACTAGATCGGCGCTTATGCCTGATTTAAGAAGCATCATATAATTAAAAAGCTGTGCTGACCTTATGGGGAGAATCCCGTTTTAGCGATTTTTACAGTCGGAAAAACATAAGCTTTTGATATCCTTTAGTGTCCAGAAAAAAATAGGTAAGAAAGAGACTTAGTCACAGCGCAATATACAGTGACACACAGAGAGGAGGCCAATTCCTTTTATCTGAAAAATGGGACGGGATCATCCTCTGAGACGTCGTAAAAAGGTAAAGCAGTCCCGTTACAGGCCCGGAGGGGCCCAGAGGTTTCCAGGACGTTAATGTTCCCAGATTTCGTGGCAACGGCACAGGATGGTGGTAAGGTTGTCAGCCTTGCGCACCGGTCGCTTTTTACCCCCCGGAAATACTCCTGGTACGCATTTCCGTTAGAAGCTGAGTCGACCCCAGGGTCATAGTGCGATCGGAAGGGTTTTATGTCAATGAAAAATCCAATGACACCAGCTGGGATCGAACCAGCGCCCTTAAGATTTTTAGCACAGCACCTTAATTACTGTAGTAGCATTTATTTATTTATTTATTCGTCTCAAGCGCGTTTTTTGAAACTATGTTATGAGTACCAAAACCGGTACGCCTCTATTGACTGGAAAGAAGAAGTATTTCCTGCCCACGTCGTAAATGCTTATAACGGAATTAAAGGAAAAGCTTTACTCCTACCTAGACTCGGCACTGGATGGAGGTGAGTGGTCAGCTTCACGCCCCGGCCTCTTCACCCCCTGGAAAGAACCACTGTACCCAACGAAAAGGGGGCTGGATGGGCCCCACAGACGGCCTGAACGTTTCGGAGAAGAGAAAGAGTTCTTGCTCCTAACGGGACTCGAAACCTGGACCCTCCAGCTCGTAAGGTAGTCACTATGCCAGCTACATTACTCCGGCTCCATTGTCTACTTGCACGCGGCCTTAATGCATAGGCTATAAGACGAAAGTTCGCTGGTTCAATTCGCATTCCTGTCATTGGAATTTTTGATTGACTTAATTCTTCTGGCCGCACTATGGCCTTGGGATCGACTCAGCCTCGAAAGGGAATGAGTACCAGGAATATTTCCTGCGGCGTAAAGGCGGTTGGTGTGTTTGCAAATATGCCACTACAACACCGATTACGTCCATGTCAACGGACACGATAGAACCATTACTGTAATTTTAGCCAAACACTGTATAAAGCTCCCTGATTATGGATCCCTTGTGATCCGAAACATGTTGGAGCAATTTTAAATATTTTTAAAAATTTTATAATAATTCTAATTGAATCTACGGATTACATATTTGTGCATCCGTTGGATTATAACATTGTTTTAATCAAGACTTCAATACAGTTTTGCCGAAATCCGTGCTGTTTATCAGATTATATGGAAAAATATGGCAGGGCCAGATAGGCCACAGTTAACAATACAATGCAGCGCAGAAAAGGTGTGATTTGCATGTCGGATAACTAAGCCAAGAATACAGACACACCCATAATATTAAACAGTTAGTGTGAGCAGCTCGACAACGGGGCAAAACTAACAATTTTTTTTTTTTTTTTGCATTTCCATGGTAAAACTGAATACTTTTATATTGCTGACTGCATCCACGCCAGCAACAAAAAGAGAAGTTAGAACGGCATAACCATGGCAACATTTGTTAAGCGAAGGAGCCACAAAGTAACGTCGCACATACGGTAACTGTCTATGTTGCTCACTGGTCAAGGACAGCCGATGAAACGAGAGGTTTTTTGACCACGTAATGAACCTCTGTGTACAGAGAACGCATGAACGGAATAACTGTAAACATCTGCGCCTGGCAAATGCCCTGCTGTTTTCGTTGGCCGCATACAAGGAATGAGAATTCCACCCGTCTACCTACTTATATTATCACTGTATCTTAAGGTGTCAGTGACGAAACAAACGACGGTAGCGAGGCGAGGAATCCGAAGCCCGTAATATCTATAGGTGTCCTTCACATATGATAGGCGCTAATGGACATCAGAGCGAGAGCAAGAATTTGGGTCGAATAACGGGATTTCTGCCGACACCTTGGGATATGTCTGAGGGAAGCTTCGATATACTGAAGAATATCACCTTGGGGAAAGCTCCCAATGTGTGCCAGTTGGCTCCTAACTGAGGTCAGGGCTGATAGTTACAAGCGCTTCATATAAAGGTATGTCAAATTAGGGTGTCAGGAAACAGGCGACAACATCTGGACGAAAATATCAAGTCTTTTAATGTCATATGGCAATCTTAAATGCCAGTTCTTCTTTTTTCTTCTTCTTCTTCTTCCATTGGCACTACAGCCCACTGTGGGCTTTGGCCTGTCGAACAATGTCCTTCAAATTTTTCCTATCTGCCACCAACTCTCTCCATCATTCTCACTCCCAGCAATTGAAGATCTCTTTCTACTTCCTCTTTCTATCTTTTCCTGGGTCTTTCCCTTTTTCTCGTCCCTTCCAGTTCTTGAGTAAAGATCTTTTAGGGCATCCTATCCTCCTCCATTCTTTCTAGGTGACCTAACCAATTTATCCTTTGCCCTTTTATCCATTTTACTATATTTTCTCCTTAGCTCATCTCTTTTAGTTCTCGATTCGTCCGACTTATCCATCCCCCGTTTTCATATTTAGGACCATATATTCTTTTAAATATTTTCCTTCCAAAAACATAAATGCCAGTATTCTATAAAATAGCCTACTGATGCTAATGATGCTTTCATTCCAAAACCACACAAAACATCCTTCCTGAGTTTCGTGTGGTTAAAATTAAAAATCAGAAATACATGGCGGTCTATTCGAGTACAAATTACGTACGGCGATCAAGTGGCTCCAAATCCATTACTGTAAATCAAGAGGCAAGGATATAAAACCACATTAACAGATTTTGCGTAACACAACAACGTAATGGAAAAAAAATGAAATAAAAGGAAATTATAGAAATAACTTCCTCCCAAACATCTGACATGTTTCACACGACAAAGAAATTAATTCACTTTCAAATAAAAAAAGGTAAAGGTAAAGGTAAAGTGATCCCGTTGATCAGAATGCCTGACGAATTCACATTGTGAGGATTGATAATACTACCTTCGAGAGGGTAGAAGAGTTTAAATTTTTGGGAACAAATTTAACAAATCAAAATTCTATTGCGGATGAAATTAAGAGCAGATTGAGGTCAGGAAGTGCTTGTTATCATTCGGTGCAGAACCTTTTGTCTTCCAGGTTGCTATCCAAAAATTTAAAGATCAAGATATATAGAACTATAATTTTGCCTGGTTTTTGTATGGGTGTTAAACTTGGTCGTTGATATTGCGGGAGGAAAGGAAGCTGAGGGTGTTTGAGAACATGGTGTTGAGGAGAATATTTGGACCGAGGAGGGACGAGGTAACGGTGGAATGGAGGAGAATGCATAACGAGGAGCTAAATGATTTGTACTCCTCACCCAATATTGTGCGGGTGATAAAACCGAGAAGAATGAGATGGGCTGGGCATGTGGCGCGTATGGGTGAGGAGAGGGGGGTGTATCGGGTCTTGCTG
>Ga0123354_10006704_pt1 | contig 17167 bp, 18 predicted proteins | sample TergutLab28metaG_2_FD_97872 | JGI IMG/M metagenome (GOLD analysis project Ga0123354, IMG submission 97872) | Labiotermes labralis P4 segment gut microbial communities from Petit-Saut dam, French Guiana - Lab288 P4 | ecosystem: Host-associated > Arthropoda: Insects > Digestive system > Gut ...
CAAAAAAACAAAACTCGAGCACCTGCAAAAATTTTTAAAAAAAAACTTTCCCCCCCCCCCCCCCCTACACAAGTACACTGTGTGACGGTACTGGAAAACAAAAGTTTGCAGTAAGTTATATCTCACTGTGAGATTATTAATAACTGGGAGGCAAGCTAGGTAATGCAATCCCAATACAGGGCTCTAGGAGGCTAAGGCTCCCAGAATTCTAGATAATCAGCACATGAAGGTGGTAAGGGTGTCAGTCTCAATGCATTGGCCACCTTTACCCCCCAGGAGATACCCCTGGTACCCCATTTCTGTTACAGACTGGAAATCACATGGCCATAGTGCAGACGGATTATGTCAATGAAAAATTCCAATTACCCCAACAGTAATATAAACTGTGACCTTCCAGCTTGTATCACGGTGCATCAACCAACAGCACTACCACATACCCCCAAATGGGAGGTACAGTAACCTAAAATTTCATAATCAATAACAAAAAACCCTGCCACTGAACTCTAAAGTGAAAATGTGCAAAGCAGTTCACCCTCACAAAACTCACTTCTATAAGGTCCTCTTATCTGCTTCAGTCATCCCAACTGTCTCTCACATGAGATTCTCCAATAAAAATTTCGTATAAATTTCTTCTTTCCCCATGTGCAGTACACTCCCTTCTTGAATAACCCTAACAACACCAGTAAAGAATACAACCTGTGAAGCATCACAGTGTTTCATTCAATTCCAAGATGTTGTAATAAATTAATGACATACTAGATGTGAAACCCTAGTTACTTACTTGCAGCAGGCACTTGTGTGGTATCATAAATCATACTGATGCTTGAATATACATATAAACCCATTTACAGCCACACAATTTATGGAACAGTATTTAAGAGACATAATCAATTACATACTACAGTAGACAGCCCTAAATATTCCTTCCTTCAGAGCTTAAAACAAATGACCTTCAGTGCTGATGGTAGTTGCTATTAACTGATGGAAGTTCAAAAGTTACGTCAAAGTGTTCAAAGATGCAAAATTGGATGGGAAAGACAGAAAAAAGAAAAGGAAGAAGGGAGGGAGGCAGTTGGGAGGGAGAGAGGAAGGAAGGAAGAAAGAAACATTCAAGGAGCAAAGTAAGGAACTACAAAGACGAAATTTTTTATTTTTATTATAATGATCAATGATTAACACAAGTAATGACCACAGTGTAATTTGTTCTGATGTGCTGGCCAAGGACAGTACAAAACAACTTAGTTACTAGACATCCTGCACATAAAAATGAGGATGTGTTTTGTCTTAAACATTAAAAAGTACAGTGAAAGGCAAGAGCAAACACTAACAGTTCAATCAGAGACTAAAACAGCATTTTCGAAGCGTATTATCTATTTGTTACAACAGCAAGGCCACACAATACATAGTAGCAAATATCCAGAAGTTTTTACCAAAAACAATGAAACACAAATACATACATAAATTCAAGCAAGCATTAAATTTTTCAGTGCAGCTGGATGAATGCATTGATATGACGGCACTTGAAACTGTTTTAGTTGGATACACTTATTAAGGTAAAATCCTAAAGAAATTGTGTTTTACATCTTACCTGAAGGACATTCTACACAGGAACATATCTTCGACATTGTGGATGAAATATGTAAAGCCAATCACCTGCTTTATTAGTATATGTGCAGATGGTGTCACTGCCAAAACTTGTTAATTCTTATTGTGTATTCCACTTTCCTGCATCCCACAGATTATGTTAAGGTGCAATCTCAGCATTTCCAAGAGGGAACTAAGGGAAAATATTAAAATCCTACAAATCAGACACTAACCAACATAAAGCACATACGTTAACCAAACACGATACTTCAAAAATACAAATCAAAAGTGGAGGGCTCAAAAATAATTTCACCTGTGAATGGAAATTATAGAAAGCTACACACCAAACGTGAACAAATTTACGTACACAGCATTTGTTATGTGTGGTCAGCAATGGGACAAGCAATCAATATCAAACAATTTTTGCCATTTTTCGCAGTTAAATGATCCTGTTTTTGAATGGTCACATCATGCAGAATTTGGCTACACTGCTGACTTTTCAAAACATCCTTATTTTCTCCACCTCTTCAATGATGAAATGCCTATAGCATGGCCTTTACAGTTGCTTACAGTGTACATACCCTATTTGTCCATTGATGCACAAAAGCAAAATTGTGTTTAAGGGGCAGAGCACACCAATAATATTAACTAATAAAAAAAAAACAGACCAAACTCCAGTAGTAGAATTCACACATTCAACATTGCTAACATGAAGGGCCACAATCAGCCAAAATTCTGAGCCATACCTCCCATCCTCCTACCCTATTTCACTAAAATCCATCATGATATACTATCCTCCAATTACTAACTATGTCATGTGGCACATTTTCAACAATTTTCCCAACCAAAATTGTGTGTTTGTTTGTTTGTTTTCACATTCCACAGATCCAAATTAGGTTACAAAAACCTTAAGGATAAAGAAATTGTCATAATACCACCATATTGTGTTACTTGTTATTCAAAGTACTATATTTCAATGAAAATGGTTACATGCATATGATAACTGATGAAAAGGACCGACAACATACGCATAACATAACATTGAGGCAGGTCCACATAACCATCAGTGCTGTGCAAAAGAAATAATTATTACACATTCCAAGTGTGTGTCTGTAGCCTTTGTCATCCAGCAAGTAAAACGCATGCACTGCACTATGCTCTCATCTACGACCCATCTGGATCTACCATGTTTTTCCACATTATCTTACAAATGGCATTTTTCCACATTATCTTACAAATGGCAGGATTTTCTGAAAAAAGTTATTTAACAAAATGTGTATGTGGACTTTCTCTACAATTTCTGTCAGAAACATATCTCATTCTAACAAGAATTCAGTGAGATATCATAAATATACATAGGTCTTCATGTAAACTACCCATTATTCTTGTCAGATTTCTTTAAGAAATGCGAATTTTCACAACGGATTATTGAAAAACACTCAAACATCAAATTTCATACAAATCTGTTTGGTGGAAGCTGAGTTGTTGCATGTGGAGCGACAGGTGGATGCACAGGCAGACATGACAAAGCTCACAATAACTTCTTTGCAATTTTGCGAATGCACCTAAAATAACTTGTAATCCATGCAGGTTATCACTTGGGTTGTAATTTTAAAGACACAAATGTCTAGCTTTAAAGTTTCATTTAGTTGCTACAAGCAGTAAACACAAGTGCATATACTGATATGTAGACTTATTACGGCATAATGAGTGTAACCTCCTACATGTTTTGGCCACCTATTGTGGCTATCTTCAAGGAGGTATTCTTTGAAGTAATATAAAATGTTAAGTTATAAGTACAAGGTTTAATGTATATGTTAGAATATAAAAGTTGCTAAAACCATTTGTATTGAATTGCGTGTTCATATACTGTGTAAACTAACACCATCCTAAAATACAAGAAATGTGTGTGAAAGAGGTAGTTAAAATACTGACAAATAAATTAATTATATATTATAGTATATGTTTGAAAATGGTTGTCAGTATGTTATGTACCCAGTGGAGGTGGTGGTGATGTTGTGTCTGCTGGCCTCACTGTATTGAATTTGAACATCAGAAGGGAGAAGGTGAAAGCTCAATTCACAGATAACTAAAAAATAACTTTACCACATTCACACAATAATACACCTTCCAACTCCAAAAAATAGGTCACCTTCACATGCACAACCCAATGATAAGAAATTTCACAAATCTTTTCAAGAACACCAATATCCAAATCACATTCCGTACAAATAATGCAATCTATGATATACTCAAAATTCACAGAAATAATACCAATACATACATGTGCAGTGGCATATACCAATTACCTGCCACCTCTCCAATACAGGTCAAACTGGTTGACAATTAGAATGCAGAACATGTCAGATACATCAATTCCAACAAACCCCCATCTGCTTACGAACTCCACATCCTTCACAACAAATACGAATACAGACCCATGAACATCACCACGTCCTTACTCCACCCAGTGTACAAATGTTGATGAATGCATTCATTAGAAACTTCTATATTCAGCTTTGTCAATGACATAGCACTATCATCAATGAATAATCTCAGAAAGATGAAAACCCCCTTTTCGACCTTATCTACAATACAACTACTATAGCACATAGTTTATTTATTTACTTATATTTTACCTACCTCCCACACTCACACATATTTCTTACATTTCAGGATAGTGTTACCTTACACAGCATACGAATACACAATTCAACACAAATAATTTATCAATAATTTATATTCTAACATAGTTTTTAAACCTTTCACCTAAAACTTAACATTTTATATCTGCAAAATACTTCAATGTTCCTTCCGAGAACACCTCCCTGAAGATGGCCACAACAGGTAGGAGGCTACGCTGATACAATAAACGCATATATCAGTATATACAATTGTTGGTTATTTCTCATTAGAAGTCATCAGTGCGTGGTCATGAATCATTTAAAGTATGTACAGACAAGTCTTGCCAGGATGTGATGCTGTGTCACTGGGCAAACACAGCATCACATCGCAGATGACTGGAATCTTCAGGAGTGCTCCTGTGAGAACTTCAAATCTCACATGATACAAACGAAATCACAGTCCCCACGTTACACTTACAGTTTCCTTTTGTTGATACCCAAGTGGACAACTCCTCAAGTTGCAAGTTAATGAGAAAAGAGAGGTTAGACCATGACCTTTCATTTTGGTGAAAGAAACTTCAAGCTTTTAGGCTGAAAATGACCATGCCATGTCTTTCATCATCAGCTTCCTGAACCTTTCATTACTTGCTAAAATAAGTGTCAAGGGCAAGACAGTCACTATCAACAGTGGCAACCCTACACAGCTAATGTCTACCAACTCTTACAAATCATCTCCACACTATTAACTACAAGTTTTATAATAAACTTCAATTAACAGGTTCAACTCCAAATCTTGTCTATGTTACAAGTTGTTTGAGATAATGATACATGTACATTAGCGTACAGTTCTATGTAACAAGAATATGTGGGCAGCAATCCTACACTGCACCCTCTATTTCTACTCACATCTCTTATATATCTCCAGCCCATTACGTTCTCCTGTTCAGTACTCAGACAATACTCGGACACCTCACAAATCACACAGTTCTCATTATAAAACATCTAATCTAACCTATTCACTTATGGCATCCTTCCATGTCTGAACATTTTGTTTTCGGACCGTGTTTTTCCTTGACAGCATGACATGTCACATCTCACCTATACAAAACAAATGCCAAAATAACTGGTTTTTAGTGCTCTGAAAACCAGATCGGATCACAATTTCTGGGCTTGATAACAAGTACATTTTCGGCATTCTATTTCAGCATGATCTTGATTCTGTTGTTGTTCCCCACAACTGGAAAGCAATGCATAAAATAAATACTAACTTAATTACCTGAATTAGTAGCATCTCTGCCTCCTTCAATGAACATTTTGAATGTTTTGTGTAAGTCGCGTACTGGCAACACCACTGCACCAACACGTACGGTATGCCAGCAAATAGGACTGCAATTACATGGAAAAGAAACCGTTTGCAATAATTGGTCTTGTATCCATAACATGTTAGTCTTTCTTCACCTTCAATATGTTGGCTGTTTTCTTCCCCGATAAGTATATAACCGCGACGCTGACTGAAACCAGCCAAATTATACATTACTGTGTGTCACTATAAGATACCGATAACACAATATCTTCCACAGTACTGTGCAGTTCCTGACATAAAAAAATTCTAAACCTATACAAACATAATTAAAATAAAGTGTACGCTAATATGCAAACCGTCGGTTTCGGATTATGACAACCGAAAGAAATAAAATCACAACCACAGTGCGAGCAAGCAAATTTCTCGCAGCATTTGTTCGTCAAAGGCTCGCACGATGTTGTCATGTTGCCCCTACCACAGATGTTTTGATGTGTTTGGTCAAAGGTTGTCACGTGCTACGTAACTGAAGGTCGTGATTACATTGGAGCAAGAACCGACACAACACAATAGTCTGGACAGACTCTAGACAAGGAAGTAGAAATGTTGAAACTGCTGTTGATGTTCACTGAAACCGATCCGACTGGAATGTTGTCTCGCAACAACTGCCGACTGTCTGACTCAAGATAGTGGGTTTGTTTCGAGCCGACAGTTTGCATAGCATTCGAATGTCGTTGCAATGGACAAAATGTATCTAATAGAACTTGTTAGTGATATGCCGCCTCTTGGGGACCAAAGAGACAAAAATTACCATAACAGAGATCACAAGGCAAAATTTTGGAAAGAAATAAGAGAGAAATTACACAGCGCGATCTATAAGTTTCAGGACAGATTTTTTTTTTAATAACAGAACTAGAGCGATCTATCGGCCATCCAACATCCGTTCACACACCGAGTTTCGCTTGTTTATCTTCGACAGTGTACGAGTTATAACTTGTCTTGTAAAGTCAATTTTCTTTATACGTCATGGACTTGCCCCAAAATTTTGTTTCCAAGCCGGTCTATCTGCGACAGAAACACTAGCATCCGTGCAAAAGGCTTATGGGAATGATCCTCTGAACCGATCAAACGTTTTTAGATGGTATTCTCGATTTCGAGACGGAAGGGAGCTGGTAGAAGATGAGAAATGTGGCCGTCCGAAAACGACTCGAACTGAGGTAAACATTGCTGCTGTTGCTGATTTGGTCAAAAATGTCCGTCGAATCGCATCAAGAATGATAGCAGAATCTTTGAACATCCCCAAGACTGTAGTTCTTAGGATTCTGAAAGAGGATTTGGGAAAGAGAAAGTTGTGTGCAGGTTTTGTTCCACACTCCTTAACACCTGAGCAGAAGGAAGATTGAGTTACATCTTGCGAAGACATTATCGCGATGGCCGGTGCAGACAAACATTTTTTTTAACAAAATTATTACGGGAGATGAGACCTAGTGTTTTGTCTATGACCCCGAAGCAAAGCGACAAAATTCTGAAGTATATATGCCAATGGAGCTTATTTTGAAGTAAAAAAAGTATGTCTTCGATTTTAAAAAACAGGTCCTAAAACTTTTGGACCGCACTGTGTAAATGTTACAGGCAAGCACTAAAATAATAACACAATTGAAATAAGTTACTACTTACTTATATACATACAATACCTTTAATTTTGGTACGTTTTATATCAGAATGGTAACTCTTGTTACGAACGTATATTTGTCACATATTTTATGCATAAACAAATGTTCCATGATGTGTTGCTAAAGTGAACACTCATCGCAAATAAACCTGCTGGTTCTGTGATAGTATACCTGAAGTAGGTACGTTAAAGCATGCTTTGAAAGCATTTCTTATACCTATTGCTCCTTTTGAGGACCGACTGAATGATCTACTGCTGACATTTATTTTGGCCTGACGGGATCCACGAATTTGTACAGTTCCTGAAGAACAGAATGATCATGTGTTGTTCCTTCAAAATCTATGATGATGTTATGCTGTAAACAGATATACTCACTGTTCTTTCAGCTTTAATGAGGTTCGTTTCTATTGCTTTATTTAACAATTACCATTTTGCTATTAGGATACCAAAGGCACGCTCATGGCATCTCTTTGTTTGCGACAGCCTGCAATTGAAAACACATTTTTTACTTGACAAATTCTTTCTCGCGAAAGGCTTCATTTATGTGCGTCTTTAGAGGACAGTTCTTATCCTCAAGGATGAAGAAAAACATTTCTGTTCCACTTCCCTCAAAACTCTTAGGCTTTGTAAGGTAGACTCAAAGTCTTCCAAGAAGTTATACAAAGTAGACCCAGAAAAGATATCACCATTACTTTGTTTACCATTAATACCTGTGTCTGTAAAAATGAACCTGTTTTCAGAATCTGCGACACCTTGTAATCCAGCTTATGTAGGACAGTCAATGCGTATGTGCTTTCCATCTCTACAGCCGATAACATTAGGAAAATTTCATCTTCCTTGAAGCTTAACAGCTTTGTACAAAAGCCTGTCTTGGTCCGGAACTGTTAAGAAATTGATCCACTGTTTTTCCTGCTATGTAATGATCCATCCAAAATGAGAAAGCAAGGAAACGGAACGACTGTCCTGTCGAAAAATATCTGAAAACACAAGCATTCCCATTCATTAAATATAACATTTTAAATTTCACATTATACCGATTAGTGTATTGTTTTACCGATTGCATTGTATACTAACTTATTGAACGAAACACAGCGAGTTCCTAAATTTCTGCAGGATGGTAAGAAACTGACAAAGACACTCCTTGTTACACTAAAATACTACAAATTTATGTCGTTGAAGTCTGTTATAGCCAGTACCTAAAAAGAATTTCTTTCGGGTAAACGAAAGCAAAAAGACGTGGGAAAGGTTGATAGATGTGTATCATAGAGAACTGGAAAAGCTACATTGCACAAAATCTGGCCAAGCAGCAGGGACAACACATGAATCGAAATGGTAATACTTCCCGACGATGTCTTTCGTGGGGGGGGGGCTGTAATGATCCCACGACTCACACTATCCAATGTACCAGCGGCTGAGGAATCAGCCTTTGGGAATTCCCCAAATTTTGAAGATGATAATATTTCAACATACGTTTCGATTAATGATGACAATGATGAATTCAGTGAAGGTGTTTCCAATGAACACCAATCAAAGTAATATCTAGGGACAAAAATAAAGGTAAACTTTCAAGAAGAAGCTTTACGTTAGGAGAAAAGGAAGAGTAAACTAACGGAAGAAAGCCTAATGAAAAGCCCCAAACCGACGAAGACGAAGCCTACATGTTCCTATAGAGTCTTTTACCGTCCATTAACAACAAATTGACGACATTAAAAGACTGGGACTGAGAATAAAATTTCTGAGAAGCGTGACCAGGATAATTTTAATTTTTTTAAAAATCTTTCGCCACCTTTTAATAGTGTTCCCACAGCATCTAACAGTTCGTGCCCTGTAACTTCACCTCCGCTTGCACCAAGTCTCGATTCAACACTTTCTCGGAATTCGGACACTTCATCCCCTACATCGCTATGCCCTGTATATCAAACGCAGATTTATTGCCACGTCAGTTTGAAGCTCAATTCTGAGAGCTTCTAAAGGGGTATCCCTACTGCTGACTAAGAAAATTGTTTTACCAGTTCCGTCTACGTAGTTTTATACCTTGAACAATTTCAAGCACATGTGTTATTGCAATATCACTGATGTTTGTGTTTATGTTTGTAAATCTGTTGCATACTCCAGTTTAGTTTAGCTGCTACTTTTTCTTGTGTAATATCCCTTTAGATTACACCGAATTATTATAGCATTTAACATTTTGCAAATGTAATTTATTGTTATCTTTACCACAATAACGGTTACGTACCGCAGTGCAACAGTAAGTTTCTCTCCTGCTTCATTGCAATTTCTGAAATTAAAATAACCCCGCAAATCATCCTTCACACTATCCAAAATAGAGTCAAATGTTTTTATACTTAGTTCGTAATATTCTTTGAACTTATCAGGCAATTCTCACTGTATCTTGCGTAGTTTAAAGTTTTCCTCCATCAGTTCTTGATTCCCAAGGCTGATGCATCCACCGTCTTCTTCAATTCGAGAACGTCAAGCAGAAGTTTCTATCCATCAGCAAAACTTCGTCCCAGTCACCATCCGGTGAGTACGTCATGTGCTGTTCACATCACTTACAGTAAGCGTACTGCGACCAATCCATGTGTAGTGGGTCCCTGTCACCACGGCATGGCGTGTCCTCAGGTTACGGATAGAGGAACGGCCTCCTTTATGGAGGGTAGCTGAGAATAAATTGAATAAATAGTCGTGGACAGCCGACAAGGGGTGGTCCTCCAGCTTGGTGGTTGGGCGAGGTGCTAACAAGCCCTCCCTGTAAAACATTCATGTTAAGAAATACTTGCAGGCTTGATGCTTCCTCTGGAGACAAAACAATCCCGATGTAAACTACTCCCCCACTCGGATCTCCTGGGGGGGGGGTGTTTCTAGGGGAAGCATCGCGCAAAATACACAGGGAAATGAAATTATGTGGACTGGATTGGGTTGGCCCAGGATAGGGACAGGTGGCAGACGCTTGTGAGTGCGGTAATGAACCTTCGGGTTCCATAAAATGCGGGGAATTTCTTGAGTAGCTGCAAACCAGTTAGCTTCTCAAGAAGGACTCTGCACCATGGAGTAAGTAAGTAAGTAAGTACTGCGACCTGTAAGTCCTTTTGTAGCTAGAAGTCTGGACAGACTTGTCGGTTTAACAGTAGCCACACACATCTGGCGAAGTATGCCCAGACGAACGTTGGTTTGCTGTGTCGTTTCGGTTCTGGCTCCAATGCAGCTGCGGTCTGAACAAGGCAACACTACCACCAGGGATCAGAGTTGACTACCCCTACCCACTGCATACTAATGACATCTTCAGGTATGAAATATGTAGTAATGACGCGTTTCAAGACAAAGGCAGATGCATGACATAAGCTAAAACATCCGAACATCTGTACCGTTCCGGGGTGATACACGCACAATACCATCAGTTTCTACGTCATATCATGTCGCCGACGCCTCGACTATAATTTATGTATACGTATATATATATATATATATATATATATATATATATATTATTTTAATGTTCTTATCTTACAGCTTAATATTCTAACTTTATTTAGGTCTTAAGAAAACAATTTAACAACCGCCAGTTAGTTTAAAACCAGTTTTTACAATTTTACACAATTTTATATTGTAACAATTATTGTAAGTGAGCCGGGATAGCTCAGTCGGTATAGCGACTCGCTAAGGGGCTGGATGGTTCGGGGAACTAATCCCGGTGGGGGCGAAATTTTCCGCATCTTTCCCGACCGGCTCTCGGGCCCATCCAGCCTCCCATGCAATGGATGCTGGTCCTTCCCGATGGTAAAGCGGCCAGGGCATGACGTAGACGACCCAACCCCACTTGCGCCGAGGTTGAAGAAAGAGTACAGCTATACTCCCTCTCTGGGCCTTCGTTGCCTCTTCTAGGGTGAACAATTATTGTAAACTTGTGGGAACCCACAGAGTGAATACACTTGTATTATATTTTACACTAATTAAAAATTCTGTATTGATGGTCCGATGTGGGTTGTGAAGTCCGAAACATGTAGCTGTATCTAAATAAAGAAAGGTACTGGTGTTCAACGGCCCTCTTGTATTGTTGTCGACCTACATGTAGCTGTTAACTATAGAAAAGTGTTGTTGTTGCCACGGAAATGCAAAAATGGGTTCTTATGGCACTATTGTCGAGCTACGAAATATTTCGTATTGCTGTCAACAACATAAATGAAATTAGGTCTTCATATAAATTTCCCTTTGTTTGTCCGAATTTTACCAAATTTGGAGTTCTTCGACGGATTCTCGTAAAAGGCAAAAATATCATATTTCACGAAAACCCAATCCAATGGGAGCTGCGCTGAAACATGAGGACAGGAGAACTGATGGACCAGATGAAGCTAAAGGCCCTTTTTGCGACATATGCGAACGCGCATAAAATGAATATCAATTTGTAAACCCGCTGCTCTGTGTATTAGGCGATGCTCATTAAAAAGAAAAAAGTTTCATGAAGTGGGAAACGTGATATTACAGTTCCGACGATGCTGCAAAACATTTGAACAAACAGACACTTGGTTTTTTTTTATCATACATATTTTCTCCCAAATATATGATGAAAAAGTCTATGAGTTTAAGCGAAGGTACCACCTCCATAAAAGGTACCTGTTTTTGGTACACTGGATTCATAATATGCTGCTGAAACAGTAAGACACTTCGGGAGAACTTCACAATAACTCTAACATGTTGGCGAATATGTGCCCTGCACCGCTAGCAACAGATAGTCATCAACCATGCATGCAAAGTTCCCACACAACTTGTACATTATTTTAATAAGATCCCACTTCTCTTTTCCCTGTATTTGTATGAGCAATTCATTATTCTTACACTGAAAATGCGGCCAGAATGTACAACCACAACATTGGTTCCCATTTATGAAATTAAATGACGTGATATTCCAGAGTTGTTACTGCTGTGAGAATCTCATAAAGTAACAGACTGACATAGAATTTAACACAGGGGAACTGTCATTTAAGATTTCTTTCGGGTGCAGTGGGTTTGTCACTAAATTAAGAATTTCTCTGAGGTGCAGTGGGTTTTGCCACTAGACTAAGAGAGTTGATGTTGAGCCTGTAGAATCAGTATTGGCCACAATTTGCATAGCTTATCAGTACTTAAAAGACTGTTGTAACAACACAAGAAATGAGAGTGTGCAAGAAAAGTGTTTGAAACATTTTATGATAAGAATTGAAGAAATACTACCATTTATTTTACGTACCAACATAGAGCAAATGGTTCACTCCATCATTTAAAAAATAATTTCTGTTCGTGTTATTTCATATGATTAGGCAGCTGCTGTCCATTACTTATTCCACACCAGATACAACACCACACCTGCTTTGGGCCTGTGAAAAAATTCACAGTTACTTTAACATAGAGTTTCACCCCGCTAGCTGCCATCCATCAGGTACTGTGGTGATGTGTAAATTTGGCCATGAGCAGTAAATGATGGGTGATACATTGCCTTTTGAAGGTATTGACAGAATGTGGGTAAGGTGCATTGGGATTGGTACCTGACATGACAGAAGATATTATTGACTACTTCTGTTCAGAAACGTTTATTGTTGGTGCAATGCGGAAATGTCTTTTCTGCTGTTCTAGTTGGCATTTTATTTGGGACTTGTGTTTTGCATTGGCTTCCTGTACCTTCAAACATGCACAGACCTCAACTCATGCTTCCTTGTGCCTTGCCATCTCATCCCAGCAAGGTTCAGTGTATTGGTGCCAGACGGTACAGACAGTGGTCTGTAATTTCAGAATTAGAGTGTACTAAGGCAGTAATATGGCTTGTTAAAAGTCACCATCAGACAAATGTAAAATTACAGTACAGATTTTCTTAATTCTTTACTAGTAAATTTTGGAGCAAATGGCAGTAATAAGTGATAGTGGAGAGAAAGGTCTGATATTATAAGGGATCTCACTATGACAGTTCCAAACTGCTTGTTCATCAGGTTTGGAATATGGAACAGCTGTGCCTGCTTCCATCAGAGCAAAACTGTGGCAGAAGCATGTGGCTGCAGTGAAGCAGTAGGATGCTACTACACATTCAGTAAGTCAGGTACTTATTTCTGTGCATCAGCTGCTGTAATGCCATGATGTTCTGCCTAGTATAATTATACTGTTGTTCATTCCACTGTGATCCATCTGCTAGTATTATGAAATATATCTATACTGTAATAGTTTTAACACATTATAATATTCCTTGTAGGCTTTCACTTTATGATTTGTCATGAATTGCATAAAACTTTTGGAGCAATCATAAATATGGACAAAAATAAAGCCTCATTCCTTTCATATTGGAAAGATAGCATGATTTATGAAGTGTTTATTTTACACACTAGTTGTGTCCCTGAAAAAGTGGGTATCAATCCTAAATGGTATTCCAATAAGTAATGGAGAAGGTAGGGGTTGATTGACATTGGGTTCGAGCCCTTATGGTTGTGATGCACATAGGCCTTATAGACAGGCCTTTTGTGCCCCATAATCTGATATCAGCTCAGGAGAGCCCTGTTCCTTTATTAAATTTTCCAGATGGCCCCCAGACTTAAAATGTTAATGCCCTCTTGGTCTAAGAAAGGAACCCTGATATAGTTTTTCTTTTCTCTCAAAACGTCCTGGAAAATGAATCCCCTCCATGTTCCCGAACAGTACCCCTATGGAGAGAGATGCCCATTTACAGGGCATTTTTGTATATCTCTCGAAACCCTCATAAAAGTTCCTCTAAATATTTTGTTCCCCCCTTTTCTCAAAGGCGCTAAGAAAAGAGCGCCCCTCCTTTTTCTCCAAAGGTGGGGTCCTATGGAAGCAGACGCCCATTTCCAGAGCCTTACTTAACATATCTTTTGGGGTCCCCAGTGAAGGAGCCCTCCCTCCAGGTCCTCTTCGTGGAGTCTCTCTGAGAGGGATGTCCCGTTCCAAGGCCCTCCTCCATTCATCTTTCAAAGTCCCTGGTATACAAGCCTCTTTCCAGATTCTAGGTTCCCCTCAGCCATAAAGGGTCCCTTATGGAGAGAGATGTCCGTTTCTGGAGCCTTTCTTAACATATCTTCCAGGGTTCCCAGTAAAGGAGCCTTCCCTCAAGGCCCTCTCCACTGAACCTCTTCAGAGAGAGATGCTCCATCCATAGAGCCCCCTTCATCCATCTCTCAAAGTACCAGTATGTGAGTCCTCTTTCAGGTTCCCCATTGGGGCCCCTGTGGCAGGAGATACCCGTTTGCATAGCCTTTTCTACATATCCTTCAGGGTCTAGGAGGGGAGCCTTTCCTCCAGGTTCCCTTCACACAGCTCCCACAGAAAGAGACGCTCCAACTCTAGAGCCCCTTTCAACCATCTCTCATAGTCCCTGGTAGATGAGCCCACTCCATTTTGCCCAACTGAGCCCACATGAAGAGAGATGCCCATCCCCAGAGCCTTCCTTACATAACCTTCATGGCCCCCAGCAAAGGAGCCTCCCTCCAGGTTCCCCTGACAGAGCTCCCATAGCGAGAGCTGCTGCATAGCCAGAGCCCTCCTTCAGCTAATTCTCAAAGTTCGCGATAGATGGACCCCCCTCCCTAGGTTCCCCAACGGGGCCCCTACACAGAGAGAGAGAGAGAGACCCATCTCATCCATCACTCAAAGTCCCTGGTAAATGAGCCCCCTTCCAGATTCCCCAGTGGGGCCTCTATGGAAAGAGATGCCCGTCACCATTGCCTTCTTCTGCATAAACTTTAGGGTCCTCAGTAAAGGTGCCCCCCTCTAGGTTCCCTTCACAGAGCGCCCATAGAGAGAGATACTCCGTTTCCAGGGCCCTCCTTCAGCTATCAGTTTCCGGTGATTGGACCTCCCCATGATTCTTTACAGGGCCCCTGTGGAGAAAGGTACCCATCTCCAGAGCCTTCTCAAGTCGCTGGTAGTCGAGCCCCCTGCCAAATTCCCCAGCGGGGCCCTTAAAGAGAGTGATGTCCGTCCCCTGAGCCCTCCTTCCCATATCCTTCTGGATCCCCAGAAAAGGGAAAACGGAAAACATTTGGTCACAGTCCATGGAACTCCACGTGGATGGAAGGCCTACATACAATGGGGTGCAGCCTGGTTCCCCAAGGGGATCGTTTACGACACTGCAATCCCTACCCCAGTGCCATGCAGCCTTCAGCACGATACCTTCCACTGTGGCTTGGGTAGACCAGAGTCTTTAGCCAGCGTATATCGTAGTAACCCTCATCAGGGCGTCCCTCCACACCTGTTACCGCCTCCCACATGACCAAGGGTAGAGTATGAATCCACATAACCCTGAAGTACGGACAAGGGGTTGGATGTATGGGAGGCAAGGCAGGGGTTAGAGACAGTCATACCAGAGACAGCTTGTTATACTGTGTGTGTATATATATATATATATATATATATATATATACATATATACATGTATGTACAGTATATATTGTGTTACTGGTATTGATGTAGATGTAAACAAAGGTGGAAAACAAGAGCTAGGTGCAAATGAATTTGTAAATTAAATTTGCCATTTTTCCAAGCTGCTCTGTGGCCATGCCATGTGACTTTTTTTCCCCTAAAGTTTGTGGAAAGTTATTAAGAAGGTGATCTTTTGATTACAATTCCATGTTTATGATTATACATAAAGCACCATCTTTTATGTGGTGTTCTTCACAAAGTTTCAGACTGTGTTCATAATTGATGCAAGGACTTCCTTTATAAAATGTAATCAAGATCAGTCCTGTGGTTCCTGAGTTACCAGATGACACAAAAAAACTTCATCTTTAATTACTGTCTCAGAGCAGTAGGATGCATGGCAAAAGTTTATTCTTTCAAAGATTTGAATGTCTTGAGGTGTGCACAAATGCATCTAGAGTTCAGACCACAGCATTTTTTACTCCAAAAGAATTGCTATTGATTACATGTTGTATTGGTGTTAACATGTAGGTAGTCTTATTTTTTAATTATGTTAACCCGACTATGTTTTCATGATTCCAAAAGAGTAAGTCAGTTGTGTTTATTTTGAAATATTTCCTTTTTATTTTATTTCAGGTGTTGTAGTGGTATGCAGTGAAGGTCTCCAAAAGCATGTGGACTATACATCTCATACACATAATATCAGTGACAGCAGTGAGAATACTGGTGTTTTCTGCTTTGTGATTGTTGTGTTGTCGTGTGTGTGGTATGTTTTATTGGTTGATTGGCAATGCTTTGCTAATATACTATGTTATTGTGAATTTGAGATAGCACATACCTTGGTTCGATTTGTGTTGGTGTTTCGGTGTGGTTGGGTTGGCGTGGTATCCGCGTTGCAGGCTGAAGCACCACTGGTCTGTTCGTGTGGAGTGTGGGGGCCTTTCTTGTGGCACCATCAGAAGGGCCCGTTCCTTTCCACGAGCAAGACCTCAGGGACATGGCTCTGGGCACGCGAAGTGCGACCGCTAAAGACGTCACGCCAGAACGCGCCCGGCCATGCGGGGAGTGGAGTATCACCCTTCTACTGCGTTTTCTCCAGGTCTCTGAGATATGGCAGGGTCATTTTTGTGACCGCGGGTGCTAAAATTATCGCATTGTATTAATTATTCAGCTAATAATTGACATCTTGTATTGAAGCAACAATGTATTTCAATTACTTATTTAGTTCTTTTTATGTTTGTCGAGCCTTTTGCTGAGGATTAGGCAACATCATGGTGCTGATTGGCAAGAGCTTAGTAAAAAACAAATTTCAGAGGATGTGAAAGGAAAGAGTCGTGGTACAGTTTAATTACCACTTACTGGCTTGAAGATACTGAATGAAACTAGGGAAAGCTTCAATTATGGCAGCCAGGGTAAAGGGTAAAGCAGTCCCGTTACAGGCCTGGAGTGGCCCAGAGGGTTCCAGGAAGTTAAGGTTCCCAGATTTCGTGACAACAGCACAGGATGGTGGTAGGATGTCAGCCTTACGCACCGGCCGCCTTTACCAGCAGGAAATGCTCATGGTACTCATTTCTGTTAGAGGCTGAGTCGACTCCA
>Ga0123354_10006706_pt1 | contig 17165 bp, 8 predicted proteins | sample TergutLab28metaG_2_FD_97872 | JGI IMG/M metagenome (GOLD analysis project Ga0123354, IMG submission 97872) | Labiotermes labralis P4 segment gut microbial communities from Petit-Saut dam, French Guiana - Lab288 P4 | ecosystem: Host-associated > Arthropoda: Insects > Digestive system > Gut ...
GACCAACTTGATGTCACTTGCTTTATTATTTCATTATTTAATGCTCAACATGTTTCGGATGTTAATACATCCATCCTCAAGAGCTTGCGACTTATTTGTTGAGTTATTTCATGGGTTGTATTGATCTGGTTCGATGTGTATTGGTGTTACGATGTGGTTTGGCTGGGGTGGTGTGGTATCCGGATGCAGGCTTCAGCAACCGAAACATGATGAGCATTAAATAATGAAATAATAAAGCAAATGATATCAAGTTGGTCTCACTTTACTCAACGCAACACTTTCTCAACAAAACTTTTGACCGTTTTTGTTCCTTCAATTAACCAGCAAGCGCAAATGGAATTTGACAAAATAGTTGGCCAGAGCCATATACGTTTAAGATTATGACGAAGGAAACACGGAAAGAAAGAGAAACCTTTTTGACCAACTTACATTGTTGACTCTGACCACCAATAAGCCTACAGAATAAATGCAGTAAGCAGCAACACGATGACGTACGAAAGGGTTATGTTATGTACAACAGTTTGTATCAGTTTTCTGCATTCCCCTTGCTGCCGTCCGTCCATTTCTATCCCACTTTTCCATAAATTCTTACTCGTTTACCAAAATTGAATGTCTCCCTCTCTTACAATCCCCATTCCATCCCTCACTCCCTCCCACTTTTGGCACACGAAATTTAGTTTGTACCCGCCAGATGACACTAGACTTCAAAGATGCGTCCCTGCAGATTTGTAAGGCTATTTAGGCTCTACTGTCATCACTACAAATATTTGCAACGTAGTATGGAGCAAACATACATAAGACTACATGCAACAGATGCAGCTATAAGGGTCAAGCTTTTTTGTGTGGTGAATAGAATGTTATGCAGCAGCCACTGAAATTTGTATGAGATGACATACACAGATGTCGCTAGTGTTACGTTTGGGCTTCACTTTGTCAGAAAAAAAAAGGAAACTGGCAAAGATTCAATCTACGAGGAAGGACGTCTCTTGGTTTAGCATTTCTCTGCTGTCACCAAAGTTTTCCCACCTATTGAATTATGTATTCGATGTTTACTCATATTACAAAGAGTTATTGCTTTTATTGAAGTGAAAAAAAAAACTTTTGTTCAGAGATGCTACCTCTCTTTCTCCTACTTAAATGTACAGAGCTTTGGAAGTTTTTGCTATAATTGTTAGGCTGTTTCATGACGATTAAGTTTTAGAGTGTCCCTGGACAAAGAACCGAAAGGGTGTATTGATTTAGTAAAGGAAAAAGAGGAGGACTGAGAAAATTACGTGATTTGGAGCTTTTTTACACTCTTCACTGAGCGTCATTATGGAGATCAAACAAGGAGAATGATGTAATTGGAACATGTTGAGAATTCACATAAGTTAGCCAGAAAATCTGAGGAAATGTAGGCGTAGCAAGGAGGAGAGTACTTAGAGATTTTATATAACTTGACTGTCTGACACAACTTTCATTGCACAACAAACAATTTCCACAAGATCGACAATATAATCTCCACAAAACCACTTCTATTTTATCTGTATTATTTTACTTTATTACTTTATGTAATTCTATAATAAAATCAAATTTTGTATTTCATGTCCTAGCTTACTAAAATAATCTATGTAAACAAGATCTCGTATTTGAAAATATTGTAAATTGTAGATGGATTTACAAAGAAAACCGAAACATGTAGCTTTCATGAAGTTTTATCTTTTAAACATATATTGTAGACGAAGGTATTTGGTTTCGTTGGGGCAGATCACTTAAGAACAAAAATTAATATAAACGATGAACCACTAGAACAAGTTAGCCAATTTACTTATTTAGGTTGCAGTATATCTTACCAATTCTCCAATGAAGTAGAATAAAAATTGGTAAAATTGTTACAATTAATAGGTGACATTAAGAGAACTATTTTTAGGAAAGTGAGAACAGAAACTATTTTGAAAATATACAACACTTTAATTTTACCTACATTTTTATATGGGTCAGAAAATTGGACTGTAACTGCTTTACAAAGACGAAGAATTGGAGCGGCAGAAATGAAGTTACTGAGACCTCTGGCAGGCTACATCCTTTATGACCACAAGACTACATACGCCGCGAAATACGGATTACAGGCATATTAGACAAGATAGATGAATACAGACGGAACTGGTTTCAACACTTGCAAAGAATGCCACAAAACAGAATCCCTTTGAAATCATACTACTACAGATCACAAGGAAGGAGAAAAATTGGAAGACCAAAGAAACGATGGAGAGAGCAGTTGTAACTTTGGAGACGGAACGGATCAAAGGGTCCAATCCTTGATGTTTATGATGATGATGATAACATATATTGTATTCAATAAAAGTTGTGTTAGACAGTCAAGTTATGTACAGACTCTGAGTATCAAAAGAACACAACGAGGATGCCTTACCTAAACAAAAATTGAGGATAATACAAGACAGGCAATGCGTGCATGAACGTAATATCGAGGCGCGATCGCGTAACCATTTTTGCCGTGGAAAAGCAATAAATATTACATATTCTGAGTGTGCCTCAGTTTTCCAGCACGCAAAGCTCATGCGACGTATTGTATCATCTGTACCCTGCGCGGCTGTGCCATGTTGTTCACATTATCTCATAAATGGCACGATTTTCTGAAAACATTTAATTAACATAAAATGTTTGTTTTGATTTCTGTACAAATTTTGTCTGAAATATTTCTCATTCGAAGAAGTAGTCAGCGAGTTATTTTAAATGTACGAGTACGTACGTCTTCCTGTAATGTGCCTGTTATTCTTGTCGAGTTTTAATCAAACTTGAATTTTTGACAGATTTTCGAAAAATACTCAAATATAAGCATTAATAAAAACCCTTCCAGTGAGAACCGAGCTCTTCCTTGTGGAATGACGGACAGACAGATATAACGAAACTAATAGCCGCTTTTCGCAATTTTGGGAAGGGATTAAAAATAGTTCATCGCGTATCTGAACTCAAGGAATGAGTTGATATAGCTCGCGGAAAATCCACGCAAAGGCCTTGTGAAAACAGCAAGACTTTCAATGAATGTCTCTGCGGGATTAGCTTGTAATTACTTCTCAATATAGATTTCACTCCACGAAATAGGAAAATAACCGAAAAGCTAAAGTCGTGACAACACTACAGCGAGAATAAATGTGTCTGACGTTCATAAAAATGTTTAGTCAGACGTTCGTGTAAATTTTGCTGCAGTTTTCTAACTGTTTCATTATGTTAGTGTATAGATTCAGATCTGGCCACTTCGAGTACGAAACATATTCTGAATTTTGGAAAGTTTTCCTTCCTTCTACTCCTGGACTTCCATGTTGCGACTCCTGGAAAAAAAGGTACCTAAAAGCTATTTTCTACGTATGCCTATCCTCTTTCATCACCTACCTCTGTTTGCCTAAAACATCGTTGCTTAATTAACAGTACTAAGCCTGTATATTGTAGGTGTAACACATTCTCACTTAAAGCACATTTTCAGGTGGTTTATATGCGTGCTTGAAACCCATTCTTAACAGAATCCATAGTAGGTATTACACCTACAAGTGTAAGTAGGATTATTGTTCCTATACTTACCAGTTTAACATGTTGGTTGTCCATCCACCAGGTCAACCATATCCACAGTAAATTTCCGTAGTTTTGCTGATTGTCTATGTAAAATTTTGATGAATAGATTGAAACAAGCCATAGCATCTACCTTTTAATCCTTCGTGTGAAATCATTAACCTATTAAATGCTACGTAAATTTCGTAGAGCCACTGCGTTTTACATAAACTAAACAAACACTCTCAAATTATGTAGCATAAAATGGAACGTATTGGATGGCAGTGAATTTTCAGGGCTCTAGAATTGATTTGTCCTAACCAAGTGGTTGTTATCCTCAACAGGGAGGTAATACGAAAATAGACACTCTGCTCAGTAATGTCTGAACCCAGTCCCTCCAGAGTTCACAAGTTATGCAAGCCTATATAGATACGCGTGTGTTAAATAATGCAAGGATATCTCTGTAGAAGAAACTGAGTCCTTGATATGTTTTACCACGATTGAATTGTAGACCCACACAAGATCAAGATTTAGATTCGGCATCTTCCTAGAGAATGCAGTTGGAGAATTGTAGCCACACGTAAAATTATCTCTAGTTGAGACATGTTGAGTGAATTCAGCTGGTGATTTTTAACATCACATAAGATTAATTGTTAAGTAAACAACCGCTTAGTTATTTCAGCCTGCGAACTGCAGCATCCCATGTTGATAGAATTCATCTGGGGAACTGTAGACCCACATAAGATTAATCTTTATATATAGCATCTGTTGAACGAATTAGCTGGTGAATTTTAGCCCCACGTAGCATTCGTCTTTAGATGAGGCATGTGTTGGCGCGAATTTATCTTCAGGCAAGAATCTGTCATCGCATTTGTCGTACGACTTTCCCTTTCGCAGATTTTAGCTGCTTTTTACCACTGTACTATAAATCGTCCGGAAGTAAATTAAGAAGAGCAAAACTTTGCACGATTTGGGTTCTTTCATAAGACTGTTACTGAAGAATTCAACCTTTTTGGATGTTTGCCATACCGACTTGTAGACAATTACCAACTTTTCGTAGAGGTTTTTTCTTAGAAAATTCAATAATTATTTACCAGTCGTCACGGGATAACATTACAGAGTACTTGAACCTACAGTGCAAAATTTTGTTTGCAGATTCTCAAAGGATAAGACTGCCCTGAGACAGAGTTGCATATTTATTACCAGCAGCGTATAACGGCACTTGGTTGAAATGACTTAGGATTGAATTCAAATTTCGTCATAACTCAGGGTTTGTTAGCGTAAGAAAATTAAAGCAGTCTCTTTTCTTCTGTTTAAAGAGGCGACTCCATAACCCAGTATCGCTCTTATGTTGGCAAATTTATATCTAATTCTTAGCACCCATTGGATGGTAAGCCTGCTTGTAGTCAGAATTTGGATCAATTTCGGGTGTGTTATTTGATTAAATGTTCATTTTTTCCGAAACCTGAACTGATGTATCCTTGTATATTACGTAAACAGGCTATAGAGCAACGGGCGGGAAAAACAACAAATGTCCATAACGTCATTAACGTTAGGCAGTCCGCATGGCGGAAGCATTTCCTTGAATATATGTAAGAAGCACTAAAGTATAATGCTACATTTGTGACCAGATATTTAAGGAAAAACAAGGGACAGGAGGTTAGAACAGGCTCATAAACACCTTCGCATTCTGTAAGATAGTGGAAACAATAAATTATATTCTCAAAATATATATAAAACTATGCCTCGGTAAATGTTATCCTGTTAAAGCAAAAACTGCCCTCCTAGGAATTTGCCAATGTAATAAAGGCGTGTGTGTGTGTGTGTGAGAGAGCACAACCTGTAAACGTTAAGCAGCTATACATGCTTTTCCTGATTGTAGCGTTGTAACTTTTTAAACGTTGAAGCCAAACGTAAAAGACAGGCCTGTTTTGATGGCGCCGTAAAGTTTGGCTGCGCGCTTCTACCAGGCAGGTGAGAGAAGACAGCTTTTCGTGTAAGCTAGCGTCCAAATCCTACCAATAAATCCTTTCTCAGCAGTCAAAGAAAAGGACCTTAATGTATTACATTTTATTTACTCCAACAATATCTCGATGGATGAAATATTTTCCTTCGCAAGTCTGTTGACTCGTATCATAAACGGTTACATAGTCCGAAATGTATTAAAAATAACACTGACATTTTTATTGCTTTATAAAATTGACTTGAAGAACATAATAGTAATAATAATAATAATAATATGAGTTAAACAGAGCGAGAAGACTGAAGGTAATTTAAAATCTGAGAGTCTTTAAACAGCTCTATGTCGATAGTGGTACTTTTATTTCGCACTGAAACGGAATTCATTCAAGTATTGTGCCTGAAACAACCAATAGGTAACAAGACGGGAACCACAATATAAATTTAAAATCATTTGTCAACTCTATGGAAGAACTATTTTGGTGCATTATGTCAATATTTAACTTGAATAAGCCTGTCTCTCCCACAAGACCGACAAAAGACACTAAAAGAGATCTATTTTATTACGTGTTAAACTATAATACTTCTTGATATACTAAATGTTGTGATATCCATGCGTATTTCAGTTTCTATTCAACATAATTCAAAATATTTTTTTCTTCGATAAACACTTGTGAATTAACAATAAATTTGCGCGCACAAATGCTCGTAAAGTATTCGTTTTTTCTTATCCGGTTTTGCCTGAAGTTAATTGTTAATCGTTTATTTTCAGGTGACCCGATGTCACATTTAATGACAATCAGTATTATTCGGTACCTCACATAGAGAGTAGTGAACACAACAGTCACATCACCGCAGACTTTCTTTTCCATTTCTTTTGCCTTACGCCTTGTTGTTTGTCATTTCAACTGCGAACTCCAACTACTTTTATTAAGAAGGTTAAGGGAAGCTGAGGGTGTATGAGAACATGGTGTTGAGGAGAATATTTGGACCTAGGAGAGACGAGGTAAAGGGGGAATGGTGGAGATTGCATAACGAGGAGCTAAATGATTTGTACTCCTCACCCAATATTGTGCGGGTGATAAAATCGAGAAGAATGAGATGGGCTTAGCATGTGGCGCGTATGGGCGAGGAGAGGGGGGTTTATAGGAGCTTGGTGGGGAAACCGGAGGGAAAGAGACCACTTGGGAGACCTAGGCGTAGATGGGTGGATGATATTACGAATGATCTCCAGGAGGTGGGATGTGGGTATATGGACTGGATTGGGCTGGCCCAGGATAGAGACAGGTGGCGGACGCTTGTGGGTGTGGTAATGAACCTTCGGGTTCCGGGAAATGCGGGGAATTTCTTGACTAGCTGCAAACCAGTTAGCTTCTCAAGAAGGACTCTGCACTATGGAGTAAGTAAGTAAGTAAGTAACTAAGTCAACGTTTTGCCGATCCCGGGGGCCGCGCGGTGTAAGGCTTGATTCTGCGACCGGTCCCTTGCTGCGATTGCGGGTTCCAATCCCGCCGTGGGCATTGTTGTCTGTCTGTGAGTACTGTATGTTGCATGCTGATCAATCGGTCAGCGCAGTCCTATTGAGTGTTGTGTGTGTAAATGAGCGTGATCGTGAAACTTTGATAATGATTAGGCTCTGACACGAAGGGGATGTTGCACCACGGAAAAAAAGTCAGCATTGTGCTGTTCATTTTCGTTCTCAAATCACGTTCCTCAAACTGAGCCTTCTCAATTAAGGCAGTGACATGCAGGGTGATGCCGGTTACGTGACCTTTATGGTGACATACGTCACCCTTTCTGAGGAATGTGTTTGCTGCTACGTAGTTCAGAGAAGTCGGGTGAATGATGGCTACAGAGACAGACAGACCTACAAGGCAGCAATGTCTTCAGATCTTCTGCCTGAAACTCGTTCACAGACGTATGCCATTCACATTGTCAGTGATTCATTGCTGCTTGGGGTCATCGTGCATAGGCCTAACATTTTGTAGTGTCTTGCTGGAAACAACTGCACATTTGAAAAAAGACCTCGAACTTTTACCTTTGAAATTTGGTCCTTAGTTTCCTTATCTTGTACTTTTGACGAGTTGGAACGAAATGCCTTTAAATTTATGTATTTAACGTAATACCATTTGTCCGTTTTTCTCTCCCAATTGACAATGCAGTGTGCGGTTCTTGGCCGGTGGTGGATTTAGTGGTGTTGGCGGACTGGCCTACTGAGTGTGGGGAAGTGGCAAGGGGTGGGTGTTGTGACAAGGTCAGCTGTGCTTACAGTGGCGGAGAGAAGGGCTAGACCAAACACGACGCTGTCGCCTCAGTAGTGACTCGCTCCCAGCATACCGTTCGAAAATTCCACCGGTCAAAAATCATGCACTGCATTATAATAAACTCGAGATTCACTGAACGTATTTTCATTAAATTTTAATATGGAAGTTTTCGAGGAATTCGGTGTATTGTAAGTGATAAAAATCGAAAAAATAACGGACTCTATGCCCGAAGATTTACATGAGTTTTGCAAGCGTCTCGAGTGTAACTTGTTTTCTAATGAACTTAATTAAAGGAGAGGGAATTTCATGTTCTCTAGTAGCATATACTAAGACAGCAAGTTCATAACTTACGCTTTTGTGAGTTACATAGACTTCCTAACTTATTAACACCATAACAGTTTACCACTATAACACAGCCACTATAATAATAATAATAACTTGTTATCACCTATATTCAGGGTATTTACAATTTCTTACCTGCAACAGTCATGTTTCTACGATATGTATTGATGCACCTATTCTCTAGTAAAATGTATGGTGCATGTAATTTCTCAAAATGAATGTTGCGTGAAATGATTTGTGAGACCAACTGGATGCAACAATTATGATTTATTAATCAACCATTAGCTCAACATGTTTCGGGCACCATTATGCCCATCCTCAGGAACGCAAGGCCGTATATAACTGCATATGGTTTTCAGCACTTAATGTGCTGGCTGAAGTCTTGGGAAGCTAAATGCCGAAAACCATATGCAGTTACATAGGGCCTTGCGTTCTTGAGGTTGGGCATAATGGTGCCCGAAACATGTTAGGCTAAGGGTTGATTAATAAATCATAATTGTTGCATCCAGTTGGTCTCAAAATCTTTTCATATTACAGAAGCACGGCCACACGAACATCAAATTTGAACGTTGCGTGCTTTTACATTAGTACTAAGCGGTCGGGGCGTGACGTTGATGGCAGTGGGTGACCTCCATCTTGCGCCGAGGTTAAAGAAAGAGTACCGCTGTATCTCTACTCCATCTCTGAGCCTTCATGGCCTACTCTATTGTGAACTTTACCTTTACCTTTACTTCCCGTAGTATGTATGCACTGCCCTGTATGGCTTTTTTCTGTAGTTCCTCGCTTCCGTGCTTTCCTAGCATGTTACTGCAACAGAGTAAATTAGAAGGACGAAGAAGATAGCGGCTGTAAACTATTGTATTGCAGGCCACTATGCTGGTTTTAGACTAAATGGTCGAAGAAAACAAAAACTCAGCAAAGTAACCTGGACATCGATCCAGGCTCCTGCATTCCGTACTTTACAGATACGTTAATCAGTTGAGCTTTATTTTCTGTGGATATGAAACCTGTTCGAAATTGAAGCTTAGTAACAGGACATGAATTATACAGCGTGCGTGGTAAATCTTAACATTTAAAGCGTAGTGGTTACTACATATACCACCAGTTCAAACACTGCAAAATTACAAATCTACCAATGCCCAATTTCAAACTTATTTTGTAAGTTTCTCAAGAAAAGATTCTACTTATTCCTTAACAGAATTAAATGATTGATTTTATAATCGAGAAGTGTGTTTACTGCTCGGCACGAGCTGAATCATTAAATACATATGTTGCGATTGTAAAGTAAACAACCCTCAGGTGTAACCAGAGTCGCTTGTAAAATTCCTTTTCATATTTCAGTACTTCGTGTACAGTAAATGTAAACTACTAGACTCTGACTTCTCTTTTACTGCTCTTATAACAAAGTATCAAATTCATTTCACGCTCCCAGTAAATTTAAAATGATACGTACCGCTCCTTATCTGTTGTAGGCCTCAGTGTGAACCGAATCACCTGCTCTTCGTGTAAGTGATTTTGTAGTAGATGTTGATTGTCATCCCATTAGTTCAATAACATAACTTGAAAAATCTGTCTTCTTTTGCAGGTTAAAATTCTGAAAATTTTCAAGACCACAAGGTAAGCGCTACCTTCACCTTGTATCAATTATTTTGTTCATTTACTAATTTTCTCGTCTTAATATTTTATTCGCTACTCAGTTATTTAGTAAATTGTGTATGTTTTCTTCCACATTTTTGATAGCCCAGTATATGGGCTGTACCAGAACAGTAAAATATTTCCTTATTACCAGTCAGTAGCCATACCACGAACACGATAGTTGCAGCGGCTTCCAGTGCCGGTGTATATGAGTACATACATTTGAATAGGGCTCAGCGTATAATGTTCTGTTATACATACAATTTTTTTATTATATTGTGTATAAATAGCAGTGAAAGGCGCCTCTTTGGGGACCGCAAAATTAAGGCTTTCATTATGGAATGCGATCTAGACCATTGAACAAACATCCTGTGTGTGTAGATACATTTTTCATTGAGTACTTCCCAACTACGGCAGTGGAACAGAAGCAACACGGAGATGAGGTTTTCTAATATACAGGTCAAAATGTTTGTCTTTGACATTTCTTACATTCCTACAGGGTGCATCTGGTTGCGGTCCCTCCTACTACACGCAGAAAATATGAAACTGAATCGAGTTAGTCATTTTATATTTTCAGTGAATTTCTTTCCACGTTAGCTGTTTTCAATTTCTGTTTTTTTTTATATGGCTACGCAAAGTAATGTTGTACATACCACCGGAAGAATTATCTTAACATAGAGGGAATTATAGAATTATATCTGTATGTCTGACCTGTACAAATTAAAGAAACGCAGTAGCTTTATAAATAGAATGTAATGCACTTGATAACAAAAGATATGGAGGCTAATAATATGAGTTTGTACAAAACTGAGTTACTGGTTGTGTTGTATTCTGCACTTAACGCGTTCATCCCTTGCGTACAGCGGGACTTGTGGGCCGTGAGCACCTCTTAGTCACATCAGTACCAAATTCCTCTCTGTACTGTTACTGGACTACGTCTATTGAACGTGTGCCAGTAGTAACATATCATGTTAATAATTCAATGCACATGTCTGTTACGCATGGAAATTACTGTCCGTGCCTACACGTATTTCCAAGTTGTGGAAATTTAACACAGATGACAAGACAGCTACGTGATTTTTCACAGGCACATGAGTTTCGAGGCGAACTTGAGGCATGGACGTTAAATTTGCAGCACTAAATACTGTCTGTGATATCATTTTATTGTCAAGGAAGTGAAGCTCATGCAGTTTGTTAGAGTGTTACGTCTTGTGTGTGGTTTTATGAGGCTTCGATTTCCGTCTCCTTTTTTATGTTACTATGCTACATTTTTTACGCTTCATTGAAAGCAACAAAAAACCGATAACGAATCATCAGCACTGCAGAGCCAAACTGCGGGCGAGGTGCCTTTGTAGTAGTTGACATGTACTACCGATAGATGGCAGTGTCATCACCGTGGCACGCAGCGGGCACATTATGGCAGCATCCGACTCCCACCACCCTGGACCAGTTTCATACAAGTCTTGTAAGAGGGGGTGGAGGGGTATGCCCCCTCCGCTCTTATGCTCACAGATTTCGAGAACATGAAACCCAGCAAGAAATAGCGAAGTATTGAACGTGGAGAGTCCTGCGAAGAGAAGGCAAGCTAAAAGGAATTAAACTGGAAGGAAAATGCCTGAGATAATTGTAACTGGAAACACAGGAGGAATATACCCGAGTTGCCGTTAGTCTCTCGTAGTGCCGGAGATCCTCAGCACGCTCAGCCAGCAGTACGCCACAGTATCCAACCTCTAGTGCCATGGTCCTCATTCATCTTGGGTTGAGGCCGGTCGACATTCCCGCTTCCTATTGGTTGCTTCCAACAACACCTGTACTCTGATTGGCCTGTGTTATTTACAAGTCTACAACGGAGAGAGAGCGAGAAAGTGTGTATGTGTGTGTCGGTCCCGTTTCAGTGCTTCTGTGGAGGAGTGCATAGAAGACAGAGATACCAAAAGGTAGGAGTGGGGACGACATGCAGAGAGGCGGACTTTTCAGTTAAAGGGGGGGAAAGGAGCTAGCGCCATTATTGTAAGGGGTTACATTTAGTTGGCGGAGGTATAGTAGCTGGGTATAGAGGGCTATAGCCTCTACATACAGGGGCCATAAAGGATTCGAAGAAGTAAAGGAGAAGAACGCGTAAGAAATTTTGAGGGTGAATAGGGTTTTTTGATGCGATAGTGGCCTTTTTAACGGCACGCGGTAACATTTGAGACCCGTACCCCCATTTTTTGCGGGATGTGTACGTCATAAAAAAACATAAAGCCCTACACTAAGAAGAGTAGTACAAGGGTTTGCATTATTATCGGCAGTAACCATCATTAACTTGGTGCTGTTTGGGTTTTTAGTTGTGGTTGGCCTGTATCAGATGTAAGATAGACAAGGAAAAGAAACCTTCGTTGTCTTAGAGCCAGGGACAAGTTATTTCGTACGTAAGGGATATATTTTACTCTTCTGTAACATTTAAAAACGTTTAATGTGTTACGGAAACGTAATAATTTCGAAATAATGGTGCATCACATTGTCAATGAAGAAGGGTTAAACCCCAGGAATGGTACAAGAACTGTCAGTGCTCAGGGTTGTGCTAATAGCATCCCAAGTGTGATTACATCTGGTGGACACAATCAGCTGATTGCTACAGACAAGTTAACTGAAGGACAGCAGGAGAAAGAGCAATGAGTTCAAAATTCTTGCTTGATAGTATGCTCCCCAAGTATCACCATCAACTGTATCAGCATCACCAGCAACATTTACTTGCCAGTAGTGCTCCAACATCGTCTCTGTTTTCTACAGCTCCACCCCCTTCATCGTGTATTTCTGTCAGTAGTGACAATAACAATAGCAACAATATTAGCAACAGTGCTTCAGCTGTCAATTACAGCAGTTCAATCAGCACCCAACATTCACCCTCCTCGGCGTCCTCGTCGCCTCAGCACACTTCATCATCCACATCTCCTGGAATAGTTTCAACAGCAGCAGTCAGCAGCAGGATGTATCCTTACGTATCAGCAGCTGCCGCTCACCACCACCATCAGCAGCAGCAAGCAGTGGCTGCTGCTGCATTTGCTGGGGCTGCGGCTGCTTCCGGCTCCATGGTGCCGGGGGCATTTACGTCGTCAGCAGCAAGTTCTGCAGCTTTGGCGGCGGCTGCAGCTGTGGACGCGGTAGCAGATAAGTCTTGCAGGTATACCGCAGGACTAACAGCAAACGTACCCACTCCAGATTCCATGGTAAATTACACATTGGGTCATCATCATCAGAATGGAGCAGCGGCGTCAGCTGTGTCTGCTGCCAGCACAGTTTCTGCAGCGTCGGCATCGATGGCAGCCGCGGCACAATTTTACCATCAGGCAGCCGCTGCTTCAGCCGCCGCTGACCCGTTGTCGTCATGCTCGCAGCCTGGGGCCGCGTCTGCAGGCCAGCCTATCCCGGACATCCCCCGGTACCCGTGGATGTCAATCACTGGTGAGTGTCATCTGAAAGTTTAGTTTTTCTTACATCAAATATCCACTTCTTGCTTTAATACTGGAATTCTGGTGCGAGATAACATATGAAAAACAATAATCACATAATTTGTGAAGCTTGATTGGCTTTTTTGCATGTCTCATTCGTTGAATGTTGTTACTATTTGTTATTGCTACTTATTTGTATTGAGTTAAAATTTCCGTTCATATTCCAGCGAAAAATTCGAAAGATATTTATTAAGACAATTTGACCTAACAAATCGAAGTTGCGAGCTTAAATTTACTAAGTTTTTATTGGCACTGTAAGAAGGTTTCTTTTTGTGCCAAAACTATCTCCACTTTTTTACACATTTTGATTATGAGAAAGTTTATTCTAGGATTGAGAGGTTTAAATTGTTTGCTTCTTCGTTCTTCTAGGTTATTACAGAGAATATGTGGGTAGTTTTTGTACCTACGTTCGAGACATCCTTACCGTCCCATTCTCAAAGATCAGTTTAGGAAGGTAACTGTTAGACAAGGACAGGAAAATGAGTTCAAAATTCCTGCTTTATAGATTTTTGGACTCCTAGACACTTGAAGATGGAACAGATAGTGTTTCGAAACGTCGGTAAACAACTACCAAAATACCCTACGTAACAGCCCAGAAGAGCGAAGATCTTATCAACACGACGGTGGAAGCTTGAAATCTTGAACTTTCTACATTTTCGTGACTGCATGTAGTGTGTTTGCATGTCACAGTATTTGTTAATGAGTGTCTATAGAATGTTTGTTTGTCATATTCATTTAAATTTAAACTGTTGTTGTATGAACAGATTTACGCTACAGTCGCTGCAGTTAAACCAAATCATTCAAAGTATACTGGCTTTTGCTGAGTCTCAAAGGAAATGTACTAGCTCAAATTGGGGGGGGGGTTAAGTATTAGTGTTTACCCATCAACTGTAGTATAAACAATTGCCGTCATAAGTAGGGTTTTGCTGATTACAGTAAAATTGACATTGTACGTTTATATGAACATGTAATTGTATTGATACAATATTCGTTACGTTGTATGAGAATTAAAACCTGTGCAGTTCTTCAACATATGGCATGAACTCCATCATCACCTGCCCGTACTTTTGAAGAATGTACTTTTTTTTATTGTTACAGTAACATGTTTGCATTTTCACACCAAATCATAAGTCTAATATTTTCAAAATTAATAGATGTGCTTCAAGACTGTCCTGTCAAATTGCATCATACGAAAAATTGGGCTGCAATAACAGCATAAGGTAATGCTGTAATAGTCTGTTGTTTGGAATAGTTTAACCTGTTCAGGTGCGTGGTTTTCTTTGCACGCTCTTTGTATATATGCCCCAATGAGTTTTAATCAGTGGCACAGTGTTCATGTCATTTAGACCTGCAATCTTCCCTGCTGTCAGTTCATATTGGCATACCGCAGACATGGCAACGAAACGTAATGAAAACTACATATAGGGAGAGGAGGGCAAGGTACTGCTGTTTGGATCGTTAAATGTGTTGTAAAATGGGGCATGAAGAAAAAAAATTCTTTATTTCCAGTAAAAATGTTCTAAATGCAAGTGTTTCACAGCGATTTAAAATTATCTTAAGGTGACTCGCCCTAGTTGTGTTACAGACAACAAGAATCACAGTAAATCAGTCAACACAACATTTGTTAGTCAAACGTTAATTCAAAAACATGTTTCGGCCTCATAGGCCATCATCACGTTGACCAGGAATATAAGAACATGTACACCACTCTATAGAAATGAGATCTTACCTTCTTATGATTGGATCTTGTTACATTGGGTACACATAATGTAAAAGGAAGAATGTTGAGAATGGAAATTAAATACAATATTAAAAAATTAAAACTATCTTTCTAACTTTTTAATATTTATGTTTCCAGATTCAGTCTTGCAACTATAAATTATTCAATTCTCACCCTCAAGTTTGTCTATATTATGTACCGAACATAACAATAAAAGATTTTGATAAGTTGAGATCTTAATTTCCATATAACTGTGTAGGTATTCTTATTTTCTTGGTCAACCTGATGATAGCCTATCAAGCCTGAACATAGTGAATTAACACTGCAATAAACATCTGTTTTATGTGACTAGCTTTACTGTGATTCTTATTGTTTTAAAATTAACTACAGTAGTTTGAAGATATGCATGTTTGGCAGTTATCTAAAATCGATTAAATATACTTACAAGAGTTATTTTCTACCGCAACATTCCTCTATTAAAATTTACCAGTTTGTACCGCAACATTTTAAAATGCCTTATTCAATTTGTTGGTTGATACCCAGTGCTGTCTGTTTACATGTGATTACAATAATCTGTACATGTAAACGTTGTACAGTAGTACACTGTCCCAAACCTGTAAATGGAGCAATTATGTTTACAGTGTGTGGCACGATATGATTATGAAGTTAGTAGTTAAAAATGCCTTGCCCCAAATACAGACCTACATAGTTGATTGGTGTGGGCGTGGTTGCATTGCTACCTGCTTGATGAGGTTACACACACACTGTACTATTTCATAAAAAGACAGTATGTATAGAAATAAAATCTTTTCTTCAACTGAGCCTTATATTCCACAACTTGAATTACATTTACGTGATTAACACATTCTTCACTGTGTTCTCGCTGACTGGAAAATTTCACACTTATGGTGTGCTGGATTCCTGGATCCTCATATTTCTGACTTGTTGTGGTTTTCTCACCTCCCCATTCTTGTATCATAGTAGTTCAGATCTGAATTGATCGATTGCCTGAAACAGAATTACAAATCGGTTGAAAGTAAACAGAAACACATTTTTAACCCTTCAGTGCCTTGAAATTCCTCTATGTACAGTCAGGTTTAACAACAAAAAATTCACCGTCCTGCCCACAGAGTGTATCTGTGTAGTTGATATGGTTCTAGGACAAACCGCGATTGTTTTCCTATGCATCTTTCACTGACTGGTTTTTATATAACCTAATCTGAATGTTTATTGCGCAGTATGAACTGCATTGTTAAATATAATTCAGGTCATGAAGGTTTTATTTGCTATACATAAAATTCTTTTGTAGATGTTATGGTAATTTAAAAACTTAGTTGCACACAAGCAGAATGTTCTGTATCAGATTTGTGGGTTTCTTTGTGGGTTCACGATGAATGCAACATGTAGATAGATACAATGTTAATACTTCCAGGTCAGAGCTTGTCCATGAGGGAGAATGTGGTTTAATGTTGTTGGGAAAAAAATCATTGTTTATTTTGAGGATCATACTAACACAAGTATATGCTGTGTGCCAAATTGCAGTATTTATTGGTGTTACAACAATTGGTACATATTGTTATCTTTAGGCTTTAATAGGTACTGTGCGGTTATTTTACGCACAGTTCCTGTTGAAATATAGTTACTCATTTTTGAGTATTGGAATATCATCTGTTTTGTTTCTTCGGATGCAAAGATGGTTAATGTAGGCCCAATTTATACGGTATGTGAAGATTGAAGGCCCTTACACTGTACACTTGAGTCTGTTTTTTGGTTTTCTTCACATGTTGTGTTTCCAGCATGGTTTATTTACTTTTTATAAGTTTACGGTTGTGTATACTAGTGCTTGAAGGAAGTACAGTATATGACCAAATGTTTATCGTCTGGTACTACCGCTACTTCAAGTCCCCACAAAACATTCACTGTACCTTTCCCACACATAAATCATTCTGTTGCTTTCAAGGAGCTTTAATTTACGATGGAAGAGGAATTACATGAAATCCTCTTTGTGAAAATTATGGTGCCGGTTCATTTTTTCCCCCCCCCCCCCCCCAATACATTTTTTTAAAAATAAAAGTTTTTTTTAAAAAAAAAAAAAAAAAAAAAAAAAAAATTTTTATTAATTTTATATAATAAATTTAATAATTAACTATTATTTTTATTTTTTTTTGAAGCTAACTAAATTTTTTTTTATTTTTATTATAATTTTATTTA
>Ga0123354_10006710_pt1 | contig 17159 bp, 4 predicted proteins | sample TergutLab28metaG_2_FD_97872 | JGI IMG/M metagenome (GOLD analysis project Ga0123354, IMG submission 97872) | Labiotermes labralis P4 segment gut microbial communities from Petit-Saut dam, French Guiana - Lab288 P4 | ecosystem: Host-associated > Arthropoda: Insects > Digestive system > Gut ...
TCAGCACTTACTTCCAGTCCAATCTCCCTAGTAGCAGCTACTAAAGCTTCTGCATTTTCCTTTAGAGTATATATGCTTCCTGCCAGTATATTAACATCGTCGGCATAAGCCAGCAGCTGATGTGTACCATTTAGTTTCAAGCCATCCCGAACCCTCCTAATGGCGTACCCTAAAGCGAAGTTAAAAAGCATTGGTGGTACAGCGTCTCCTTGTTTCAAACCATTCCTAATAGGGAACCTGTCAGACACTTTCTTGTAAATTAATACAGTCAATAAAATTAAAAATCCGTTACGCTTATATATGAAACTTCTGAAATTCAGCTCTTTTACTGTCTTGAAGCAAAATTTGAATATCAAGAGACCGAACTGTGTCGTGGATTTGCAAGTGTATTAGACCACTGCGCTATTACGCCGAGATAATAATACACAAGATGCCGCATTACTGCTTGTAGAAGGCTGTTAGGAGAGTTTGCGTTTATTAATAATTGAATGCAAAGTCTAACGTGCCAATATTCTTGATATTATGCACCACGCAAAGAAGGTATATGGGGTAATGGACGTACATCTCCACGCATTCGTAAAACTAGATGGGGAGGTGAATTTCACGTCCCGGCTACTTCACCTCCGGGAAGAAAGTTCCCCCTAACACCCTGTCATGATGGGACAGAGGAAGACATACCTGTCCCTTTCAACAAGTTCGGAATGTCTAATCTGTAGCGTTGTCGTGTACCTGACGGAACTAGCGAGACTAGCAATTTTACCAGCAAATCGGTCATTTAAGGACTTCTTCCCCCTTACGTAATGTCGTAGGGTCGAGAAACAAGACGTGCGCACTTCGTTTCCGACAAGCCATCTCACTTACCTGCAAAAACTCACGTACTGTGTGACGTCACACAAAGAAAGACGTAAGTGTGCTCTCCGCCTGTTTCGTCTGGTCTTCTATGAGGTCAACCAGTCACACGGTGAGGGAATAGCCGACATGTGGAACTTCACGCATCTCAAATACAGTTCCAGACAATGGCGGTGCCATAATTCAAGCAGTCAATTCTTCTCGCCGTACACGACCGGAATCCTTCCCAGCGTAGGCCATGGCACACTTGGGCTGAACGAAGTGGCACAAGGGCAGTTCATTTTTGGTCGTCCCCGGCCACTGCCCATACTAATATTTCGTCTGGGGTAGTATAAATAGGCCCAGTTGGGGGCCGAGGTACCGAGGAACAGTCTTACCCAACCCTCTACAACTTAAAAAATAGTCCTCAGGGAATAGAGATTGTTAAATACAACATTGGTAACATAAACCAAACAATATTACAAACCTTAATAGCAAGGATCCTTAACCTATGACTTGACACACCAGTAGGGCGTGTCACGATGATCCTCGTTAATCAATTGGAATACCACGCTGCACAAGCGCATTTCACATCTGGTGATGTGACTGGTTAATGCACACCTCAAAGCAAACGAAGGGGTATTCAAAAGTTCCCAAACTCGCAGCTACAACCTAAAGTTTTCTGCCACCGGATGTCGTAGTATCGCCATCTTCTGGGCCAGTGTAGTAACGACCGTAGCCAGAACCTTCTGTTTCTCTTCTGAGCACATATTAATTGCTTAACATCTTAAGCCTAAGTAGGCCTACAAGTCACTATTCTCTAATGGCTGATTTTAACAAATAGAGTATTTGCATTATTTGGTTTAAAACTCGGGAAAGCTGAATCCCGCAAAGTAGAATATGCAACTTCGGTTTATTGTTACGACTCACACAAAAACAGCAGACCCCTTAATTTGGGCCTAATAGCTGGTAACCTCAACGTCCGTAGAAAGCAAGGCAAGTCAGATGGAACAGAAGGAGCAAGTTGGTGATATTTTTTGACCGGAAGTTTGTTCATCCCAGGTCAAACGGATAAACAATATTGCCACACGGAGGGTTTGCAACGTCTGAGGGAGGGAATCCGCCCAAAAACAACTGGAAGGACGGTGGAACCAGGACTGGTTGATTCATCACGCTAATGTACCCCACTGCTTGGTCAGTGCAAAAATGTTTGGCCGCAAACTTCTCTGAGCTCCCAACCTTCCTTATTCGACTAATTTTGTCCCTTGAGGTTTTTTCTTGTTTGCGAGAATGAGAATGCAGCTACGGAATCGTCGTTTCAGGATATCCCTGAAATTTAGGAAAAATATCTGACCGTCCTACATGCGATTCCAATAGGTCAGGTCCAGCAGTGCAGCAACGCTTCTAGCAGTGGCAGAAACACACCCTCGTATGTATGCTGTCCAGGGCTAACAGATAAAAGGAAGAACTGTTGTCTTAAAGGCCGGTGACTACACACATTAAAGGGGGAGTTTCGGTTCTAGTGGACGTGTATTCAATGAAGAAATTCTAACCTGAAATCAGGATTCCAGTTGATGCCCTCACGATGCACCAGTAAAAGCTGGAACTTGCCACAGCTTATGTCAAAGTCAAAACGTTAACCTATATGTGAAAAATTTTCACTACTTCCAGATAGATGTTCGAAAAGTTGGACATTGTGAACGAATGAAATCATTCTAGGTGTAAATACCAGATCGTTTTAAATACCAGGATTTTCGGCTAGGAGACATCCTTCAACGGGTTGTGCCGTTACACAATGAAATCGGAACATTTTTGTATAAAAATAAAGGTCTCACAGAACCTCGGTTTCCAAGTGAATATTAAAACCAGCCTGACTTCTGGGTATATTTGCCGCAGTCATTTAAGTTCAGGATCTGAACGTAAGGCCAGGATGAGAAAGTGAGTACTCGAACAAAGAAGTTGACAGTCTTCAAGACATGGCTAAAATTGTTAATGATGAAAAAGGAATTAATAAAGAATTATCTTTTCGACACTGAATTTGCTTCTGGGAGAAGAAAACGCTGAATTTTCTGATGTACAGAATGTTATCGTGTAACATTCTGGAAGAAATGACTCGTCACTTCGATCGCTACTTCCCGAAGAATGTGACAGAGATTGAAGCGCAGCCCATTTGCCCTTTACGTCGAAGGTTTGGCTAATGGCATTTCAAGGGCAGTCTAGCGAGATACGAAATGACGCAACACTGTCCTGCGGGTTTCAAAAAGAAACAGTAGCCTATCGCTGATGCGTTATGGTTCACAATAAAAAAAAAAGGAAATACCCTTTTGTGAAATGAGACTGTGGAACTTTTACTACGCTTTTCTAAATCATACTTTTGTGAAGAATGGTTTTCAGCACTTGCTACCATACGACGTAAGCTTCGAAGAAAACAGAGCGTGACTTTAGACTGCGGCATTGCCATTACATGCCCACGGACTTAGGATTCAAAGCTTCACATACACAACCGACTAACTGTTTTAATCTGACATTTTCTTTCAACATTGCACTTCAGCAAAAATTATTTTACTGCAAATTAAGAAAGTAATTGATATGTATTATTATTATTGTATTACTATGTTGAACAAGTGCTGAATTTTGTAGAAGACAAAAGTAAAGTATTTTGCACATCTTCACCGTGCACTCCCAACACAATCAGTAATGTATTTACCAACAAAGTATACAGCCTATGGATCACGATACTGCTTAGCTCTTACAAGTCTCGGCCTCACTGACCAGCTGTTAAGTCCGAAGTGATTTCGAATAAGTTCAAATTGTCACCCTGAAGATGGCAAATTGAAGCCGAAACGTGCAGGAACTGAGCAATATAGTATTTTGTTGGTAAATACACAATTTACAAAATAAAGTATTTAAGAGGAAAAATTTATTTAAAACCGAACTGTGGTCTGTAAGCTTAGTTTCAAGCTTAATTTGGATCCCAGCTTAAGAAGGTTAAGATCAGCTGCTATACAGAATCACTTGTCGATACCCGTGGTATGTTCGCGACTGAACGTCCTACAGCGTGACGCCATCGTGACGTCATTAATAGCATCTCGTGCAGTGTGGACGGGGTACACTGCATCGCAGTTGTTTGAGGCCCTGCGCGGGATAGATCGACTTCATCCTTTTCGTCCACACTGTGGCCCCGGTGGTGTCTCAGCCTCTATGAGTACAAGGGATATCTCCTGGGGGCAAAGGCGGCCGGTACATAGGGCTGAATAGAAATTCTGGGAGCCTCAACCTCCTATATCCCCGAAGGTCTTTCCAGTCATACAAATGGTTTATCAGTGTACATGTCCAAAAAGAAAATTTCAGGTCTGCAAAAGTATTTCCAGTGACCAAACAGCGAAGCGTAATGGATGGGAGTGACTGCTTCTCGATATGTACCATTCTTTGGTCCAACTGCTATTCATTTCCTTTTTTAAAACACAGGGCTAAGCCAATGGCCACACAAGCAGCACCATGCCACTCAATACGCTTACTCATCACGTAACGGAATACTGCGTAGTGCAACTGAGCCGTCTGTGCAGACATATTGCGCAATACTCATTCAATGAAAAGAAATGCTGAGCTATGGGATCGCAACAGACTCGACAACACTAGGCTTGTAGATCTATACGGCTTGCCTTAATTGGCCAATTGTTTTCAACCGTGCTGTATATTGTCACTGGTTGCGAGGTCACAGGCCGCCATGTTTGGAATATGTCACGAGTATTCACGTTTGCCCGCGTTGTTGTTAGTAATACTGCAGCAGTAATGTTTTAGCATGGCCTGATGCCCTATTCAGCATCATTTACACCTTCTCTGAAGATGACTTTCGAAAACTTAAGCGATAGAGACAGAGGTTCGAATCGGGCTGGAGCGTCAAGAAGAACGAAATAAGTAAATAAATGGAGAAAAAAATTAGCCGGGTCCAAGGCCACGTCATGGCCAGTCAGTTCGTTAGGGAGACGAGAATTTTACAGCCTGTCTGTGACGTCCAGGCATGACTATAACATTTCCACAGCATTTACAACTAATGTTCCGAATAACATGTCGGTTGATTTCTGTTGGCATACACCATTCGAAATGTATACCCTAACGGCGGTGACACCGTGTAGTTTAGCAGACAGGCACCAAACCTTTAGATAAGAAGCTACCTACATGAAAATTGCTATATTGTTGGTTGTTACACAGCAAGCAGTGGTTATTCATTACCGACGTTTCGGGACAACCTATTGGTCCCATCTTTAAGGGTTGTTAGATCCTTACCGACGTTACGATAGGTTGTCCCGAAACGTCGGTACGGAATTACCACTACTGGATGCGTAATAACCAGCAGACCGCTGTTCTCATCTACTTCGCGGCGGAAGCCTGAAATCATGCTTGCTGCCTCCATCTTCTGCCTTGAAGATGGAGGCGGCAGGTTCATCCGAGGTACTATTGACGAGCTGTCGGCGTCACACCCCAGCAACCAGCAGTCTTCAATATGGAGAAAATTCGATAAAATTATCACTGGTGATTGTGAACACCTAATTATTTCGAACATGCACAGTGCAATGCACATTTCATGGTGTGAGCAGAATCTGTATCTAGCCTCTACGTTAAGTCCAAGTTTTGAACAGTACAGCATGTTTCATTTCTTTCTTTCTTTTTTTTTTTGACCTGACAACGGGCTTATCGAACCCGTGGCAACGGCGATTAAGTCAACCACAGATTTTTTACGTGCGGCTCTCGGGCAGGGCTACGATATCAGTTGCGTCGCCCTCTGCCAAAATAACTGGTTACGCCAGCCTTAAGCGTACAATAGGTACGTGACAGAGCGCGCATCCTTTTATCAGAGTGCGAGATCAGATTGCACCTGCTAGGAGCCGCCTTCGCACTGAAGATAAACAAAAGCAACGTGCGGCCTTCGAAACCGCAGAGCTTTGACACAATCAGCATACAAGTATCTAATTATTAAAGATTACGGAGGAAATATGCTATTTTGATTTATATAAAAATTGGCGACTCTTTATCACATACATCAGAATTATCCATAGCAGTGGACTTCGTTCAAGCTATTTACGTACTCACACACACACACACACAAAGTGAGACGACATAATAATAACGTTTGTGTGTAGTCGTGGCACTATCGCGTTCTGTGGCACAATACCAACTCGTTGAAACCTCAGTGTTTACATGCATATACCAACAGGTTAATGAGGTTGAGGGAAATAATTGGTCTCTATTCCAGAAAAAGCACTGCATGGGCACAACAAATCTGTGTGCATGTGAAGAATGCTTTGTGTAGATTCCTAATCACTCTGTCCATCTGTCTGTAAGAGTATGCAACTAAACCATTTACTGGATTTTCACAAAATTTGGTTGAGAAGTTCTGTAAAACGTTTTCCAGCAAGTGTTGGCAGGCATATCACTTATGGGCATAAATGAATTTATAACCGTACCTTCAACATTTCTTTATTGATTTGGGTAAAATTCAGTATAGCAGATGTTTGCATACTGCGAATGAGCAGTTGTGAGTCCAATGAAAAATTGTGCAGTTAAAACTACACTTCACTTCAAGCAGTGCCGCTTAAACCCGTAGCTCACGGGCAGCATTTTGCCTGCAACACAGCATTATGTTGCCTGCACAGACACTTGAAATAAGAAAACATCTTTTAACTCTTTCTCTGGCAAAGTTGAGACAAAGGCCAAAGAAACTCTTGACAATTTAAGAGTAGTTTATTTATTGAGACATTCATGCTGTAAAACACACTCAAAACAAGAGATAGCCTAGCCTAAGTTGTGAATTATATTTTTATAAATTTTTGCTCCTGTTATCACCATTTTTTTATTGTACGTGATGTACACAAAAATACATGAGTAAAATTATACATATAGTTATAAGTATACTTATTCAAGCTGCATCCTGTGTATTGAATTTCATGTTGCCTGCATACATACCAAACTATACCAAGTTGTCTGTACCACACCAGTTTAGCAGGCATGACTTAATGGTATCAATGCAATTCTGACCTGTTTTATACATCTTTCTGTCCTATGTTATAAGTTTTCATTTGACTTGGAAAAAATTCCATACACAAACATTTAATGACTGCGAGTTTCATGAAATTGACTCAATGGCAGTCATATGTTATTTAAAGCCGTAAATAAATTTCTACCAACCCTTCCTACATTTCTTGATCCATTTCAGTGAAATTCACTACATGAGACCTCCACATAAGGCTGTTGAGCATTTGTAAGTTCTGAGACACCAACTGCTGTGGAAGTCATACTTTTCTAATGGGTACAAATGAAACAACACAACAATTCACAAATAAAGAATGCATTGGTAAAACCTGTGTACTAAACTGCAGAGTAATCCACAAGCAATCTTTTGTCTTATTTTATCATCTACACTTGGGCTATACGAAACTCTGTCAAGTGACTTCAAAACACCTCTGGTGCACCACACTATGTGACTGTCTATTTTAAAACCCTACAGCTCATCAGTCACAAAGTAATAAGATTATGCAGAAAATTCTGTATTGTCATGTGGTTAAATACTTTCTGTCATACACTGGCCCAATTACATAGCATTTTTGCCAATAATCCATCATTGAAAGAACTGATAAAACACACCATCTTCCAACAAATACAAAATTGATGCTCTACAAATATATAAAAAACCAACAAAATGCATTTTTAATATTTAAATAATTTTAACCTAAATTACATCATTTTAATTATTATGGAGTGATGGTGACAGTGTTAACCACAACTTTATTTTTGTGATATGAGCATAACCCTGAAGATTTTGGGGAGGGACTGGGCTGTGGAAAACAACCAATCAGAACCAGAGACATGGAACAGAGGACAGAGAGCTGTTTGGACCAGTAACAAACAAGATGAAAGGAACTTTTCAGAATCCACATTCCTTGTTTATGCTGTGATCTGGCTAAAGACATGGTCCAAGTGTGATGCTTGAAATGACAGAAACATATGTTGGCATGTTCTGTTCGTTACTTTAGGTTAGATTATGTTTACAGATGTATGTTTAGTCCTCTAACAATTCTTTAGCCTAAATTATACAAAAGTAATAGAATAGTAGAGGTTAAACCATGTACAGATAATCCTAGTTCAGTAGCATTTATGCCTCATGTCACACCTGCCATAAAAAACAGTGGAAATGTTTTAGTCCAGAAATCTAACCCTGTGAGTCTCCTGCCAAATAGAGTCAGCAATTTCCTTTGGCCCATCAAGGACAACCTTTGTAAACACAGGGGATATACATCATTGTGTACAAAAGAGCCTTGGTATACATGTGACCAACCCGACCCTCCACCAAGATCTGCAAATGAAGATGGCCGGAATACTGGCTGAAACATGTTGGTGAGACTAATGTGACTAAAATACATCACAGAAAATTAAAGGCATTTTGTTGGTTATTTATATATTTTTGGATCTGATTAATGCAGGGAGAATGGAACATACTCTAAGAATAATTCCAACTTTATGTACACTAAACACTGTGGACAAAACTTCTCTGGTCATCTGCCTCAAATTTATATGAACTGTAGTGATGCATGGAAGAATGCTGGAGTAGTTATTCATACATTCACTGATGCACAGCAGTGTCATCAGGTCATGAACACAATGCTGGCTGGTACATGATCATAGGCAGGACTATGCTGGAGCCACTTCACACTCAGTACCAAAGAATTAAATTGCTTTATGACTACAGTATGTGGGGATGGAAATATAAACACAGTACACTGAATAGATTATCATCTCCTTTTCCATTCTGCACAATACACTAGTAAAATAATAATGAATGAACATACAATTAACATCTTGGCAATACACCCCTAATTGTGGGTGTCATCTGTCCAGCACTAAGCTAGACCACTACACTTCGGTACTGACTGTGACAAGACCATTATCACAGTAAAAAGTATATAGTCTTCACATCTGAGAAACAAATATCTGCACACAAACAGTTCATGTTGGATCCAGACACATTTTAACTCGGCTGTAAACATCACTAAAGTACACAATTACAGCAACCATAAAACTTGCAGCCTAAGTCTGGCTGGTGAAAATCTAAATTTTAACAGCATATGATATTTGATATACAACTCCTTGCATATATTCCAAAACGTTGCCAACAATTTGGGTTTAGCCATCTTATATGTTAATATCACAAACAATTCAATGATCAGAATTCCCTTATATTCATTAGTGCCATTAATACATTCACTGCTTGTTGTTTCAATGCCAGTTTCAAAATAATATGAGAATGGACATGTTAAATCCCCATAGTATGGGGTTCATGGCTATATTTTATTCATGTGTAACAACTATCTCCCAGGAATAGTGGATTTTAAATCTCCTGGTTCTACAGAGATGGTGGTCACATATAATCTTGGGGGCAACAGTACACTTATATATTCTGATTACACTATTTATCACTAGTTCTACCACCATTGGTAATGTATATGCCAAGCCAAAACACTAATTTAATTTCAGGAACCCGAGTGCAGATGACACTGAACTGCCCTCTGTGCTTTTAAAGCACTCTTTGTTAACACCAATCACTGAATGGTAAGATTCACAGTTTTCAAACTGCTGAAAGGTAAGACTGTCATATTTTCGGTTGCAAATGTGTAGACAAACAGGCAGTTACCAAAAACTCAGGGGCACCTGCTGTCTCTGCCTGCAGTGTGGATGTGACAAAAACTGGATTGTAGGTCAGTTTCTGTAGGAGTGGGGGAGGGAATGGGCTGTGGAAAAAACAACCATTCAGATCCAGAGACAAGGAGCAGAAGACAGAGCACTGTTTGAACCAATAACAAACAAGACGAAAGGAACATTTCAGAAACAGTGTAAAGGACATTCTATGGGAGCAACCATGTTCCTTGTTCATGCTGTGATCTGGCTAATGACATGGTCCATGTGTGATGCTTGAAATGACAGAAACATATGTTGGAATGTTCTGTTGGTTACTTTGGGTTATATTATGTTTACAGATGTATGTTTAGTCCTCTAACAATTCTTTAGCCTAAATTATACAAAAGTAATAGAATAGTAGAGGTTAATCCATGTACAGATAATGCTACATCAGTAGCATTTATGCCTCCCTTCACACCTGCCATAAAAACAGTAGCAATGTTTTAGTCTAGAAATCTAACCCTGTGGGTCTCCTGCCAAACAGTCAACAATTTCCTTTGTCCCACCAAGGACAACCTCTGTTAACACAGGGGATATACAGCATTCACTACCAAACAGCCTTGTTATAAACGTGACCAATCCGAACCTCCACAAAGATCTGCATCAAAGCACAGTACTGACATGTGTGTCTATTATCTGGAAAAATCAGTTATGGACACAGCAGAAACATGAGTCAGTCACCACATCCATCTAAATGATGCTAATACCCTGGCCAAATATTCACACACAGAATGTGTTGCTTAGGCAGTTATCCCAGCATGGATAGGGAACAAGACTGTCATGGCAGATCTCATTCACCACATGACAGTGGGTGGATGTTCTCTTGAAGGACAATGCATGTATGTCCACTTTCTCTTTACCTGGCCCACAAACGAAGTCTTGTTGACCTTGATCAGTCTTAATGTCAGCTCTCCCCCCAGTCCCCTGGTTATACCTGACCATTCTGTGGCCCATTTCAATCACATCTCAGCTACATGCAAGTCTATCCTTAACAATGAAGAAGTAATTCCCATTCAAGTGTTGCTAATCACTACAAAGCAACATAACTCAATCATCTGCTAAAAGGACAGACAAGTCTTGTAATGTAGCACTTCTACAAAGTTAGATCTTCATAAATAATTAAAGCCAAACAACTAAGTGCAATGAGTTATGATTTCCAACTTCTGTACTACACCTTCAACATGCTGCATCTGATCAATTTTTGCTCATACTTTGCCTCTACATACATTCACTAATATTCATCTACTTTACAGACAACAACAGCTCTATGTTTTGGGCAACCTCCTACCTTCTTTTTGTCTTAGTGTTTAAACACACTTGCTGCATTTTGCACCAATTGTTTTGGACAGATCAAATTTTAGACAGGCATAACAAACAAAATTTGTAGTGTCACCTCAGACATTGGCTTCCTTGCTGATGCTTACAGCCAGCCTGTCTAGAAGCAATATTTATTACAAAAGTAGTTTACACAGAACCCAAAATATCACTAGAGTACAACTTTCATCAAGTATTAAATCATGGATTGCATACTTTCATCCTTCATTTTTACATCAATGTGTAGGACATTTGTATGTAATTCTGTATGTAAACCTCTGATGCTTCCACTTTTTGTCATACTGTACACCTTGACAATGGCCCAGACGAACCAAAATGAGTTGGAGATAAAACCCAACCTCAGTGTACTTGGTTAGCTTTGACACTTACTACAGTTCACCTCTTGCTTACATCATTTACTCAGAACAAAGTATTTATCTTAAGTATCTTCAGTTCCCTCTTTTTGTGTCAAGTCTTATATAATATTTAATAAAAATTTCAGCTGACAATGTAAACTGCTTTCCAGCATACAAAACCAAATATACATGCAATTTAGGGAACAATGTAGCCATACTGATGACATTTACAGAAGCTGATCTCTCTTACACTGCATCTTCAGCTTGTTTGCTACACACAGTAAATAACAGACTAAGAAAATTTTCACCAACTAAATCAACAACCCCTTGATTTGTCATTAAGTATCTGTCACAGTATTCAGAGTTTAATGATTATTTGGAATATGGCTCCTGGTTTTATCTCTGTATGGATATATACCTAGCAGCCAGTCTCTGTGGGCTTGATTCGGAGGATGACGGGTACACTGGTGCATGGAAGGATTGCCAGCTCTGTGACTACAGCTGTCACGAGGTCAGGTGGCGTCACATCGTACGTGAGGTTCAGTGGCGTCAGACTACCAATGCTCTTCCACTTTGACAAAGGGTATTCCTTCACATAAAAATCTGTTGGAATGAGCTCGTCAGGATCACCTGCCCAAAAGAAAATGCATGTCATTTCATATGTCCATCTATTTGCTTCACCTAAACTCTTTTAAAGTCTTGCTATCAGATCTTAACAAAAAGACACCTTATACAGTTTGGGACTTAGCTCTTCATCTTCAGAAGGAATTTCAAAACACATCTCCTGTTATGACTGATGTAGTTCCTGCTGCTAGCAATGTAAATTACATTTACTCACCAGAAAACAGTGAGTGCTACATAACCACAATGTTCTCACACTGGTCCTTGCAACAATGCTTTTAAACTGTATCCACACCACATCCAACAGTTACCACAGCAGTGATGTGTTCCTGCCACAAAACTAAGTCCCAAATTGTACACTGCATTCCTGATTATCTGCACTAATGGAGGGTAAATGATGCATCTATAATAAAAATACGTACATACACATGTAAGATATTTTATGGTTTGCTCTCATAACATGTAATAAATAAGGTACCCCTACAATGGCTTTCACTGCATTTACAGAAGAACTCCACTTATGCAGATCGGCTTGGCCCTTTGGGTAAATTTGTCGAGAATTCTACAAAACTAACTTGCCTTGAAATTACCAGTTATCAGATCAAGTACAGTACAGTATTATGACTTCTAGAACTTCAAATCAGACATGGTCAAAAGGTTTAGATGCAGGTACATACTGTACATAGTAACAGCCAAATTTCAAAATGCCAATGTGGCCTATTTTCAAAGAAAAATCCAATTATCCAGATTCTGCATATCTGGATGGCTTCCCATCCCAATTAATCTGGATAAATGGAGTTCTACTCTATTTTAAAAACCAGTCCATACTATTCGTTTGTTTATGACAGACATTTGTACTTATCCTCAGCACAAAGTTTTTCTTGCAGCTATAATAAGACAAGGGTAAGGGTGGCTCAGCAATGTGGTGAATCACTTTAGACATATGGGGGGGCCAGAAGAAGAAGGCTGAAGGCTGTGAGGAAGGAGTGGAGTGTGATGGTCAGAGAAGCTAAGGTCCTGCATGGACACACAGGGGTCAGAAGGATGAGGCAGAAGGTTGTGAGGGAGGAGTGGGCTGCAATGGTCAGAGAGGTTAAGGTCCTGAAAGGAGTATGCAGCTATAATGTCACTATACACAAACCCTCTTTCACTGATATACCACTGCAATGTGTCAACACATTGAAATGCCATAGAGTAACCTGATGCCCTCTCTAATACTCCTCCTTTCTTCTCTCTACTTCCATCACTTTCTTCTTGAGGATCTTGCAACTTATATTCACTCAATTTAACCCTTATCCTGCTAATGTGGAGAATATGGTGAGCTCCTAATAATGCCAACGGATGGCAGATGGGATTTAACTCGGCATTTAAAGGGTTAATAGACGTGGTGATGGCTGTAGAATGCTATATCAAAGCAGTAAGGCTCTGCCACTTCTTATAATTGTTTCCAGTACCCTTTCACAAATAGCATATTTAGTGTTCTAAAATGTCTGAGAATGACAAAACCCACTTGTTCTGCACTAAAAAGCCTCTGTCTGACTCATGTGCACAAGGTGAAGAATGTAAGGCTCTTTCTCTGAATTATTAACATGTACTCCACACCCTAAAGGATACTGTGAAACCAAATGACATTTTGCTTCCAGCTAACTGTTGTGGTACATCCTAGATTGCACGTGAGTGCCACTGTACCACTTCTTTCAATCCAACTCCTTTGATACTTTTAGTTAAAGTATTCCATAAAGCACTCTGTCGAAATGCAGAGGCATGCAATTATGTTGTGTCCACTCTCCCTCTTTTTGCAAAATGCACACTCTCTACATACAGTGGAAGTTAATCTTCTACAGAACTACTATACACCTATCAGTAAGAAGTCCTGTGATACCATGAACTCCAACAAGGCAGTTATCTGGGATTCCACTCCATAAATTTACTGAAAAGCTCTGCTGCAAATTACTTTGGCTACTTTGTCGGGATTCTGCTGCACCCAAGATAATTCCTTGTGTTGTTAATACCATCAAGTTTAAGTTCTGCCTTACCCACTAGCAGAATGTCACGCAGAAGTGGTAGCTGTGGTTCCAGCCAACCACATAACTGTACATGTATGGCATGATCACCCAGTAAAAGGTCTTGTATTCTTCAGAGGTGCTACAGGAGAAAACTATCTTAATGCAAAATTAAAATTCTCCACACCTCCACTGCTGCATTAGCAGTTCTGTTGAATATCAAATGTACATCAGTTTCTTGAAAACATCCACACAAGTTATCCCTTAAAACTCAGAAACTACAAAGTGATTAACTCTTTCAAAATCAATGCAATATTGACAGTTATACTGAATAACTAATGGTTAAAATTAATTTTACTGCACTTTGTGCTCATTTTTGTAGTCCCAGGGCCAAACCCTGATATAAATCATGTACGATTTTTCCAAATTTAAGACATTATGATTTTGCTGCATTTCATGCACAAAAATTAAGTCACTCAACTGTTTTGGAACCTCAAGATCTGTATTTACAGCTGCTGAGTTCAGGTTATGAAAATAATGCCATGATTAAGCACAATGGAAGTGAAGTGTCATCACAATCAAATGCAAACTATCACAGCAGTGTACTATTGATTCTCAAGCCAAGGACAGGACCAATTTACATGTAAGTACATCCTGGCAGGAACCATTTACATATATGTACATCTGTAACTGAACAATGTCACTGGTTGGTCATGAATTATGGGTGTATGCTACCTTATGGCTGGTCAACATACACCACTGTGACAGAAGAATTGACAAATAGCATGTCCTGTGCTATGAAACCCTGGGTTTAGTTTATTTTTCAAGTTCTTTTCCATTTGTGCCCCACAAAACAAATGTAAAAAAAAATATATATATAAAAATAACTAAAGTAAAACATCAGTAGCCTTTACTGTGGAGTGTATATGTTTCTGTAACCACAGCAGTAATTTTGATGCTAATACAGGATGCGGCAGAAAAACCTGACAGTTTTTAAGTCCTGTTGTATTGGCAATTGTGTGGGGTAGGGTAATGCAACCAAGGTCAGTGGCAAGCTGGTTTCATGCCATTTCAGTAGCCATGCAGCAGTGGACCGTGCAACATTGTGCTTTTGTTGTTGAAGCTTTTGGTGACTCAGCTGTTCCAACACAATGATTATTTCGCAGACACTTCAACATTCCACACCATGGCCATGTTCCCTGTCATAACACCATAAAAGAATGGGTACAGAACTTTCGGGAAAATGCCTCGGCCTTAAAAAGAAAATCCTGGGGCAGAATTCCTATGGTACGAACACCAGCAAACGTTGGTAAGGTAAGGATGGCATTGTGAAGAGTCCAAGGCGTTCAGTGAGGAGGCATTCCACTGCCATAGGACTATCTGATCGCAGCGTGTGGAGAATTTTGCACAAGGATCTTAATTTTCATCCGTACAAAATTGCAATTGTTCAAGAATTAAGTGATCGTGATATGGCTAACCGCAGGATTTCTTCTGAGCAACTTCTCGAAATGCTGAGTGATGACGGTGTTATCAACACTGTCCTAATGACTGATGAAGCACATTTCCACTTGTCAGGTTATGTGAACAAACAAAATTATCACTACTGGGCACCTGAAAATCCACAAGAGCTCCATCAGCGTCCTCTCCAAAGCGAAAGATTGACTGTCTAGTGTGCGATCGCATCGTTTGGAGTTCTTGGCCCTTACTTCTTGAAGACAACGAAGGTGCAGCTGTTACTGCGACATCCGAGTGCTATGTATCTGTAAACCAGAGTTACATCATCGTGGGATCGATCCTCCATCAGTATGGTTTCAGCAAGATGGGGCAACAGCCCACACAGCAAGGGCATCAATGAGTGTTCTGCGGGAAATGTTTCCACAACATGTCATTTCCCGTGGCGGCGATATTCCATGGCCGGCATGTTCAAATGATCTCTCCGCCTGTGATAACTTTTTATGGGGTATCTCAAAAGCAGAGTTTTCATCTGTAAGCCTACAGCCATAGCAGAACTAAAGCAAAGCATAAAGGAAGAAATCGTGGCGATCCTGGAGCAGATGACTCATCGTGTGATGGAAAATCTTGGAGTAAGACTGAAGCAGTGTTTGAGAAATGGTGGGAGACATCTGAGTGATGTAATTTTCAAAACTTAAAATGGCATGTATTAAGTTTTCCAGTGATAACAACTTTTACATGAAAAGGTGAAACTTCACTGTGTTATTTCATTTTGACAACTGTCTGGTTTTTCTGCCGCACCCTGTATATCCTCATTTATGGTACTGCTAGAATGAAGCTATAAGAAGCTTGTTAAATGTACACACCAAGTTCATTGTAAACAACTGAATCTGTCTGGACCCTTTCGCAAAATTTGTGCGTTTCGCAGCACACTAGGACAGGAACATTGCAAGAGTGAGCAAGCAATGCCACCTGTGATGAACCAGCGCGAGACATTACACAGCCATTAGCTAGAAGTGCATGGGCACCTAGGAACACCTTTGTTACCTGAAACAAGTAAGCTTCATTAAATCATCAATTACCTTGTGTTTTATGCCATACATAACACTGAATAAAGGATATCTTGTCTTAATATAGTTCTTTCAGCTTCTGTCTTGTTTGTTCAACACCAAACAGACAAAAGGCACTTAAAAAATGCTTGCAACTCCCAGTAACTTAGATACTTCATTCATCCACAGCAGGGCAGACTGCAGATGAGATGTGGCATGAACAAGAGCACACCAAATTCTGTGTAGAACTTACAAAACCTAATTTCCTACTGCACCATCCCTCTAGAATAAATAACCTTATGTCGCCGCTGCCGATGCTACTGCCACCACCACCACCACCATCACCCCCACCCCCACTACCACTGCCACCACCACCACATCACCATTACTGCTGTTGCTACAATTCTACTATTACAGAAACTTACTACTTAAGCACAGATCTTGTCTATGTAACATCTGCCAGACTTAACCTTGGTTCTCACCAGTGGCATACCCAGGAATTTTGTTCGGGGGGGGTGGGTTCAATAAATTCCATTGAGAAAAGGGGACAGAGAATGGAGATCTGGGGGTGGTAGCCCCCTACCCCCTAGACAAGGGTTCTGGAGGCAGCTGTAATTTGGTACAAGAAATTTTGTTTCATATAGTGAAAGTTTCTTAATTTTTGGTACTTTAAGACTATTTATGATGACAACCAATTTATTTGTCATTGCTAACGTAAAACAATTGCGAACCTAGGTAGTTTTAGAATTTACTGCCTTTTTCTGAACAGCTTGGAGTGTTAGCGTCCTAAATTCAGCAATTTTTAA
>Ga0123354_10006711_pt1 | contig 17159 bp, 12 predicted proteins | sample TergutLab28metaG_2_FD_97872 | JGI IMG/M metagenome (GOLD analysis project Ga0123354, IMG submission 97872) | Labiotermes labralis P4 segment gut microbial communities from Petit-Saut dam, French Guiana - Lab288 P4 | ecosystem: Host-associated > Arthropoda: Insects > Digestive system > Gut ...
TGTGTGTGTGTGTGTGTGTGTGTGTGTGTGTGTGTGTGTGTGTGTGTGGGTGTGTGTGTGGGTGTGTGTGTGTGTGTGTGTGTGTGTGTGTGTGTGTGGGTGTGTGTGTGTGTGTGGATGTGTGTGTGTTTGTGGGTGTGTGTGTGTCGGTGTGTGGATGTGTGTGTGTTTGTGTGTGTGTGTGTGTGTGTGTGTGTGGTCCGGGATAACGCAGTCGGTGTAGCTACTCACTACGGACGGTCCGGGAATCGAATCCCGATTATTTGCCGCACCCGTCCAGACCGGACCCACCCAGCCTCCTATACAATTGGTACTGGGTTTATCCCAGAGGTAAGCGGTCGGGGCATGTTGTTCACCACCCAGCCCCATCTAGCGCCGAGGTTAAAGAAAGAGTAGAACTGTACTTCTATTCCCCTCTGGTCCTTCGTGGTCTCTTCTAGGGTGAAATTTAACTTATATATATATATATATATATATAAAACTTTAACGTTCTTTCCAGATATATATATATATATATATAGTGCACGAATTTGACTTTTGTCACGTTGCAGCAGCCTTGAGCGCTGTGTGTGTGTTTGTGTGTGTCTGCAGTCGAGCGAGTGCTAGTGTGTATGCATTACGCTGTAATATTCAGAGAAATATGCGGACTTCGGTTAATTAAAACAAACTTTTGCTTAATTACGATTGTAAACTCTGAAGTGCCTGGGCGTTACATCGTCCTTCTACAGTTTCGTACAGATGAGGGTTAAATTAAAAGTTTTAACTCTTCACACCACGACTATTTTTATTTCGCTATTTTTATAACTAAATGAACACTTCAGGCAATGGAAAGGCCTAAAAAATTTCGGCATCCAAATGAATTAGATTTCTTTACAAGGTAATTCCCGCCTGTGTATGTACGTCATGGACCAAATAAACCCCTTAAAATTAAGAGTAATTTGTCTTAGTTAACGTTTATTTGAATGCTTACCTAGACATATTTAAATTTTTTTATACAGCAGTGTAAATGAACATTAAACACAACCACATAGTTACTGAATCCTTCAAGAGTTTCATTCCTGTGCGTTGTCCTACGGAATAAGCCTACTGTGAAAACTGTAAGACCCTTGTGCGGGTGCTGCATGGCCAGTCCATGCTGGAATGGTAATTGCCAGAAATACATTCCCGTGAAGCTATTGCATTCAATCATCTTCAGTCATGACAACATTGCTAGTAACAAAATTCTTATTTCGTCCGTGAGATCACAACTTTGTGCAGACAATACAAGCGCCGTGGAACGAGATATTTAACATGTTGTTGGTATCGCAGAACGAGACTTTAAAAATCGCACGGATGTTTGAGAACATGATGTTGAGGAGAACATTTGGACCGAGGAGGGACGAGGTAACGGGGGAATGGAGGAGATTGCATAACGAGGAGCTAAATGATTTGTACTCCTCACCCAATATTGTGCGGGTGATAAAATCGAAAAGAATGAGATGGGCTGGGAATGTGGCGCGTATGGGTGAGGAGAGGGGGGTGAATAGGGTCTTGGTGGAGAAACCGGAGGGAAAGAGACCACTGGGGAGACCTAGGCGTAGATGGGTGTATAATATTAGGATGGATCTCCGGGAGGTGGGATGTGGGTATATGAACTGGATTGGGCTGGCCCAGGTTAGAGACAGGTGGCGGACGCTTGTGAGTGCGGTAATGAACCTTCGGGTTCCGTAAAATCCGGGGAATTTCTTGACTAGCTGCAAACCAGTTAGCTTCTCAAGAAGGACTCTGCACCATGGAGTAGGTAAGTAAGTAAGTAACATGTCTCAGTCTGTAGAATGCATTTGAATTAACGTTTTAGATTTAACATTTCTTGTGTTTATGTGACTTGCCGCGGTATGAAACCCAGTGTGTTCAAACCGACTAATATGCAGAGAGTAGAAGTGTTAAACTGTTTTATAACAGTTGAAAAAATATTATGTAGGCATTATCTCATGCATTTTGTTGCTCGATATTTAACAAATCGATTTCTAGCCCGTCTAACTGAACCATCGAATTTATTTCCCAGTTTATTTACACTGCGTTTTGCAAAAGTACCCGGCTTGTTCTATAATTATTAAGGTCATTCTAAAAGTTTCCGGAATAAAATATCGTTTACACTTTATTGCTGTAGTCATAGTTCTATACGTATGTCTACGTAAAGTTAATAATTGATTAGAAATTGAATAGTTTAAAATAAAAATTAATAATTTAACATTTTAATACCAAAATATTCGAATATTTTTGTTTATATCGCAAAATGTTTTCCGTATTTAAAGTTGTTTCAGTCATTTACAGTTATTGATTACATCAAGTTTTAAAGGTATTTCTTTCTCTCCTTCATTTACAATAGCCTTTAATTCCAGTCATATTCAAGTATAATATATCTGATATGTGGTGTATCGTTCTATTTAAGTATTTTGCATTTATATGATTTTCCTATTTTTGTTGCCATGCGGACCGACATTGCACTGAATTTCAAAGAAAGACAAAACCGAATAAGTTTTCACTCACGCTTCTATAGCCTTGTTATTTCAGTATGTGTAGTATCCAGGCTACAGGTTGGAACTGCGAGGAGTCGTGATTAACTTCACAGCAGATAAAAGAGGTTTATCGCTTGTCCAAGACCCTGGGACCCCAGCCAAACCTCCTATTCTGTGTGTATCAGCAGCTATTTTTCCGGGAGTAAATCGGCAAGCGCGTGAAGCTGACCATTCACCCCATCTAGTGTCTTGAATAAGAATTTGTTTATGGACATCTCCTATCCTCCATACACATTAATGGCTTTTACAAGGAAGGCGTATTTTCTCCATTTAGCCCACTAACTTAAATAGGCTTACTTTATATTTCTCAAAACTCGGGCCCAGTCTATTACATGTGATTTACAGAAACTCCGTTTCGAGCATTCAGTAGTGACCGAGTCATAAACTCGAAAACAAATGCAAAAAGGCGATGATCGATATCCCTCTTAGACTAACCAGTTCATCGTCTATGATCTCTCTAATATTCACCTCATTGTGCAATTCTACGCAGAGAACAAGAATGTTTTACCGTCTGCAGTCTCATATGTATTCCGATTGTAATTCGTAAGTTTTCCTTTCTTCACAAGATTGTGATTTCGGTGGATCGTAGTTGTAGGATGGAAAGAAACAATTTCAGTTTCGCACACCATGGACTCCTACGCCGGAAGGTGTGGTAACCATGAAACAGCCATTTATTTATCCCTATAAGTAAAAAGCTTACCGTTCGTATACAAACAGGGAAGGAAATGTTACGCAATGTTCTTTGTAATTAAATTACCGGGTTGTTATTTATTTGTTATTACGTTAGAGAGCGTTTCTATCGTCTTTCCCCTACTCATTTTCCATGTTTCTGTCAACATAAACCCTCATTCCTTTGTTGATATTTCGTTAAAATCTCTGTTCTGCTAAAAGGACGCTTTTGGAAAATGTTTATTGTAGTGTGCGTGTGTGCAGTATTTATTGGCATAACAACGCTTGTGACTTCTAAAATGTGTAAACGTTGTGATATTAAAATGTGAACTCTGTGTGCATGCCCGAAATCGGAAGTGTTCCGTGTTTCGTAATCTAGAATTGTAAGACGTTTTAGATGTGACATTCAACAAAAAAAGTTCACCAAAGTTACAAGTTCCTATTCAGTATTCAGTATTTCTGTCTGCTGGTTTCTGCGGTTTGACAAGCAGTGAAGGTTAGTGATGAAATTCTGTGCCAGAAGATGGTAGTGTGTTTTATTAAAATGTTGTACGTAGTGAATTACAAGTGCCAGTGATTCGAGAGCATGAATTAAATTTTAACCTCTTATGGAATTGTCGTTCATTTAGAAAGTTATTTAGGTAGGATATAAGAAAACGAGTGACGCGTACATTCGAAATGAAATTATTTTTATGTTGTGACAAATGAGTTTTTCGGTGTAACAAATATTCACAATTGCAACTTTTTTTATTTCTGTAAACATTTGAAACAAGATGTTTCCTCGAAAAATAATTTAGCATATCCCCTTGAATTAATGTGAAAGTTTTATCTGCTTGATAAAATTTTTATAATAATAGTAATAATTTATTAGTTGAATTTCAAATACATTCCTTTATCGTGACTGGTAAAACCAGGATTTTGCCACTACTCATCCACTATATTGCAAATGACTGCAGTTTATCTGTGATATTTGTTAAGACAAAAATTTAAAGTTCAATCTAGAACAGGCCATGAAGGTCCAGAGGGCTATTTATGATAATCTGAAATGATCTTCTCTTATCAGTGTTGTTTATAGCCTTTCAGACTTACATACCGCCTCATTCTGGCACTCCTGCAAGTTGAGTTCTTCTTTCTTCGTCTGATTTCCCCATTTGAATTTATTACTGCATGCAAGTGTGCTTAAATTTTTCTGTTCAGTGGCATTTGTGAAAATGGGTATTTTCCTTGTTGCTCTTTCCTCGTTGATATGCAGCGATTTGCTGTTTAGAAGTTCCTCTCACCTTTTCTGTCTTTCTGGACATTTCAGCAATATGTGGGATTCGCTGTCCTCTCCCCCTCCCAGTCCCCACCCCCGCGTGTAGGAGGTATCAGCCCCTCTCCGGTTTCGCTCCTTGATAAAATGTTATTGTAAGGTCTTACCTCACTGGTCACTTCCTATGAAATTCACGTCTGTCTGCGTGAAACTGTCAGGGAAACCAGAGTTTTAATTCAGTGCAGGTTCAGATGACGCACACATCGCACCTATGCATTTGAATGTGTGCTCCAGTTCTATCAAACCGTACTGTTCTTCGCGGCAGTTAACTTAATACCTGTTAGGACAAAGGAAAGTGGCAGGCTGGAACAAAAGAAGCACAGGGCACGCACCTGCAACTGTTTTCCGTCCATTTTAAAAACATCATCGCGTAACTCGCACAAATCTTCAGTTACTTTTAAAAAGATGGAGAGAATCGGAGTTCGGGATTATGTCTCCCTTGCATTATGGACTACTCTAGCGGCTTGGAAATGAGATCCACTATGACAATAAGATGGACAGTATTCTCCCATCAGAGCAAATGTTTTTGGCAAAGGCATCAAGAGGCCTGGCCATTCCGTCTTCAGAAAAGGAGTGGCCGGGCCGTGCAGACTACAGCTGTGTGCAATGTTAGAGGGGATGAGGTATCAAGATGTCTGAATGAATGTACAGTATCTGTAGCAGTTCCCTGTCAATACCACCAGAACCCATGGCAGCAAACATCACTCTCTAGCCACCTCGATGAGAATGTTTGGAGCAAATCCTTGAGCTTCTCAGATGTGGTGATTAATTAATCACATAGGCAGCTTTACTTGGAAACCAATGGAATATATTACATTAGTGTGGTAGAATAGTAGTTGCTTGTAATCCTTTGCAGATTAGGAAGTTTATTGAAATTGGCATTTCATGGCAGTTTGTCGACCAACATAGACCGATGTATAAAACCACGTATTTTGAAAGGAAAATGAGTTTAAACATCAAAGGCAGCAATACAAGTAATTGTTGACTACGTATTTTTCTGACAATATCGAATTTCTTTGGTAATGTCGCATCATACCAGAATAGTCTTTGTTGGTAATGATCCTTCGTAACCAACACTTTCGAGATAATTCAGATATTCGTGGAATCAAAATTTGTAGATGTGTTTATTACTTTGAATATTTTTCAAATACTGGTTTTCGAATAAACTCTTTTCGTAGGAATTTGACACTTTGTTCAGATTATAAAGACAGGTGTTCTGTCCTTCTGGTTATCAAAAAAATTTCCCCATGAACTGAAGTAGTGAATTCGTTGGTACAGAATTTCTTACGTTCCAGAGCGTACGGGCCACAATACACCTTGTGCCTTGACATAGATATAGAGGAGCACACAGCTCCTGCATGCATTCTCCCAGAGGTGACCCTGCTCACGGCTTTGTATCTCTCCAGGGAGTCCTCTTTAAATCGCACAACCAGATGCTCCCCGTAAGGCCGAGGAGTTCTGCAAGGAAGAAAACTGAATTTATTTACGAAATGTCACAGAAGGCAGAAGGTTTCCATCGATTCTCTGCGGATCTGTGTAGCTTATCCCCTGCATAATCTTCCTGCCTTTCTGTTTACGTCAAAAGTACAAGGTACGTTACGTTAATCAGACTTCACCCTATTTCTTCAACGACGCTTATACGTATTTGTTAAACTAAAAAAAAAAAAGCTTTTTCAAAATTGCTGCCATAATACTCAAGAACTGTAGGCTAAACATTGCCGATAATTTTATTAAACTGTCACTTTTCGTTTATGTTATACGTCCGCGAACGTGTGGGATCTAAATGGCTTATGACAAACGAAAGAAAATAGACTGCCGATATTCTGAGAATGGTGTGCCGAGGGAAATATTTTGCCCGAAGAAGGAAGAAGTAACAGGAGTTTGGAGACAAATTGGTAATGAGAAGCTTTTTAAATTGTCAGATTAAAGGTAAAGGTAAAGATAACCTCAATGATAGCTTTTGCAAACGCAGAGGAGAGGCAAAATATAACTCCAACCCATTCGCAACCTCGGCGCTTGACGGGTGGGTGGGTGTGGGGGGGGGTTGCGTGGGTGTTGAACGCCACGTCGCAGCAGCTTTGCCGTTGAGGAATACCCGGTACCCATTGTGCAGGAGGCTTGATGGTCTTCGGGGCTGCCATGGACGGGGTCAAAAATTCTCGCTTCCGCCGGGATTCGATCTCCGGACCGTCCGGCCAGTAACGAGTTGCTATATAGAATGTGCTATCACGGTGTCTTTATAAATTGTCCTTATCCAATGCTATTAGAACCACAAAACAAGAGATTGTGTGGTCGGCATATGTGGCAAACACAGAAAAGAGAAGTGCAAGCAGGGTTGTGGTGGGAAACACAAAGGAACAAAACCATATGGAGAGACCTGCGCCTATAATATTGTAAGACAGGCAATGTACGTACAACATAACATTAAGGCGCATTCGCGTGTCCTTTATTGTCGTGGAAAAGCAATAATTATGAAATATTGTGAGTGTATGTGTTTGTAGCTTTAACTTAGTTACCCGGCATGCAAATAGGATCTTTCCTAACTCATATTGTATTGTCATCTGTGGGCTGTCTGACCCTACCCAATTTTTCCACATTATCCCATAAATGGCATGATTTTCTTAAAAATGGTTAAAATAATTATGTGCTTTGATTTAGCGCGGTACTATCGGAAATGAACAATGCACAGGTGTTCATGTAAAATACCCGTTATTCTTGTTAGCGTTTAATGTAACTTAAAGCTCTCGACATATTGTAGAAACATCATCAGATACCAAATTTAATTCAAATCCGTCCAGGGAGAACAGAGTTTTTTCACTAGTGCAGAGGGGCGAACGGACATACAGACAGACACAAGGGAGCTAATTGTCGCTTTTCGCAATTTTGAAAATGCTCCTAACAACTTACCATAAAGAAACAAGACGATGAGTCGTGGAATGGATTCGTCTGGCTATTGATTGGGACAAGATTCAAAAGACTGTGTACACTATAATTGACTTTTGAGTTCCGTAAATAATTTCTTGACTAGTTGAGAAACTGTCATCTTCTCGTAAAATCTGTACTGCAAGGAGTTAGCTAATGAAGTTTGAAGGGAAATCACTCTTTAACTATAGAAAGGGTCTTTGTCTACAGAACCACTACACGTACGTCAGAAATTGAAGAGAGAGATCACACCTAATTTATGGATTTTAACTCATTCCGAAATGTGGAATAGGAACTATTCCATTAAGTATTCTGTAGCTTCCACAACATTACTAACTAAAGGGTGGGTGAATTTTTAAATTTAATATTAATCTATATGAAGTGGGCCCGGTAGCCCAGTCGGTATAGCGACTGACTACGGGCTGGACGGTCCGGGATCAAATCCAGTCTACAACGAGCAGGCAGGGAGAAAGGGTGTCGGTGCGTGTTGTACTGTTTACGTTGCGAAGTGCAGTGAACGTAATAGCTGAGTCCGTGGAGTGTTTACACAGTGTGGTGTAGTGCTTAAACAGGGCAAGCTTCGTAAGATCGACCATGACAGAACGACAACATAAATGGTATGTATTTTTAACCCTACTAGTCCACGTATTTCAGCTTGTGAAATACGTGAATGGATTCATGTCGAGCTACAGGTGTCAGAACAATCGCTAACTACGACACAGATTGATGGGATGAAAAGACAGTATTTCTGAAATTCGTAGATGACATACACATAGAGAACATTCTGCAGTCTACGAATGGGAATGCTGAATACAGACATGTGACAGGAGAAATGTCAATAGTATGTCTAGAGGTGACCGGCATGGGAATTCGGCGTATTCCGATCGCCAACCTGCCCCCAGAAGTCACTGAAAGCTCCATTCGAGCAGCATTAGCATTATATGGGGAAATGGTCTCGATCCAGGATGAAATATGGCCTAAGGCGTACCGCTACAAGGTAGCTAACGGGGTTAAAGTGATCATGATGAAACTGGCCAAACACCTTCCGTCCCTAATGAATAATGCAGGGCACAGAGCATTACCGTCTTATGACGGCCAGCTAGTTGCATATTACGTGTGTGGGGACAGTGGATATATAAATCAGGCATGCCCCAGAAGGCGTGGAGGAGGTATGGTAACATCAGATTCGACCCCCAATACATGGGCCCATGTCGCAGCTAAAGGCGCCCAAAACCGTCACGGCACTGTTGACATTTGAATTGAGGTGGTCCCTCAGAGCGCATCGCATGAGCTGGCGTCGGGAGTTTCCTCTACTGTCGACGACCTGAAGCCCACAAACTCCCCGCTAGATACTGGTGGGAAACAATAGGATCCCACTCACCAACGAAGGCATGATCTGACGCCCCAGGACGAGTAAGCAAACCCAGTCGACTTCACAACCTGTAGTGACCCCCATGAAGTGATAACCGTGGACGCAGAAATGACGGCATTTGACGATAGGTCAACCAGACAGACTGCGCGACACCTGCATGCAAACACGCTGAGAGAAAAAGGCACCGGACAGGAAATGGTGACAGACGTCGTAAGTACAGACGGGCGGGACAACGAGGACACAGTACCCGCGGACGGCGCAACCAACCCTCCGGATGAAGACTCTGAAACGGACGATCCGGGACAAACCCCACCCCGAAATAAAAAGATAAAATTGAAAAAAAGGTCTGGAATACGACGGGAACGGAAGAGGAGTAGAACGAGAGTAGCGCAACCAAATAAGGACAAAGTATAGAAACCATGGTCGATCCCTCGCACATACCCCTCCGCAGTTCTACCTGATGGCCTGAATCAAAATTGCCACTTTAAACATAAAGGGCATGACATCTTCCACGAGAATAGCGATGGTCGACACATTGCTCAGGTGCCAAGCAATAGACATCCTACTAGTATAAGAGGTCACCTACCATGTTCTCAATGACTTTCCGGGATACATCACAAAATATAACATCGGCGCCAATAGAAGAGGTACCGCCATCGTCGGGAGGGACGGAATTTATGTATAGAATATCATTATGAGTCCGTCTGGACGCGCTAAGGCAGCCAAATTCAGAGAGATCTGCATAATTAATGTGTACGCCCCATCTAGCACGGCGATGAAGCAGGAATGAGAGCGTTTCTTCAATAGTGAACTGCCTTATCTGCTGACTGGTGAAACGGGCCATATGTTACTGGGTGGGGAACTCGATTGTATATTGGAGGCTTCGGACACTACCGGCGGCTTCACCTACAGCCGAGCCTTAACGGAATTGGTGCAAGGCCTAGCATTAACAGGCACTTGGTAGGGCAACTCCACACGCAAAGTTTACACGCACTATTCCGTGTCCGGAGCAAACACGATTGACCGAATTTACGCCACACGAGAACTGTTCGATAGGAAACTGTGGGTGGAGGCCACTGTAGCACCGTTTACTGATCACCTCGCCGTATGTCTACGAATATCTATAGACCTACCAATTATGCGGAGGGGACGCGGGCTATGGAACATGGACAGCGCTGTTATAACTGAGAACGCCTTCACGGAGAAGTTGAGAACTCTATGGGGACAACTACAGCGGCGGAAAGGGTACATTTCAGATCTAACAATGTGGTGGCCCGCCTCTGTAAAAGAAAATGCAACAACTATACCAACGTGAACAAGCCGAACGCCGAAGGGACCACTGTATGATGGAGAACTATTTATACGAAAGCATGTACGATGTATTACAAAGACCAGGTCCAAGTGACCAAACACTGCCTGCTTTAAACCTTCTAAAAGCAAAAATGGTTCGACTGCACAGCAGAAGGCTACAGAAAATTCTCGATGACAATAACGATGCTGATAGACCAGATAGAGACCAGCTGACGATATACCACATTTTTCAGACGAAACGGCGGCGTGCAGAGCGGACCATATATTGCTTGAGAGATGGAACAGGGCAGATGCATACGACACCGAGCGGAATAGCACAGACTCTTACAACTTTTCTACGGAACATGTACGACACAACAGAAGTGAATGATGCCAGCGTGGAAAAATTGATGGAGGTAGTCCGCTGCGAGCAGCATACTTCGTATGAGGGAATGTTCGAGTCGCCATTCGAACCAACGGAGATAAACCGAGCCATACAAGCGGACGAGAGGAAAAAGTCACCTGGGAACGATAGACTAGGCCGCGAATTCTATTCACACAAGTGGGAAATCATAAAAGACAACCCGTGTTAGGTCATCAACCAAATGTTCTGGGCAGGAAACATATCGTAGCAACAAAAACGAGGTGTGATAGTTTGCCTTCCGAAAGCGCAAGGGAACAAAACACCAGAAGACTAACGCCCCATCACACTCCTCAACTCTGTCTACAAGATTCTTGCTCGTATTATCGCATAACGCCTGCGTCCAGTTTTGGCAGATCACCTAACGGAGACCCAATTCTGTGGGGTCCCTGGAAATATGATCATTGACGCGATGGCAATGTTACGTGATACCATCGCGTATGCGGAAACCAGGAGGATTCCGCTATGCGTGCTTTCCCTTGATTTTAGAAATGCTTTCAATAGGATCACCCACAACTACCTGTCTCAAACACTCCAGGAATGCGGCATTGGAAACGCCTTTATCGCAAGAGTCAAGAGGATGTATGAAGGTGCTACGTCCTCAGTTCAAATAAATGGCCAACAGTATGGACCCATACCAATTCGCTGCGCAGTGCGGCAGGGGTGTCCGATGAGTATGGCCCTCTATGCTCTGTGTCTCCACCCATTCCTTCGTCTTCTGGACCTTAAACTACGAGGTATAAGGATAGGATGCCGCACACGCCCCACGTCGGTGGTGGCTTATGCCAATGACGTGAACATTTTTTGACATATGCTGCTGACTTCGCCATTATAGAGGAAGCCATCCGCCTATATGAACGAGCATCAGTGCCCGCCTCAACTCTCGAAAATCTAAGGCCCTCGCGGTAGGGAGCTGGTGTACACAGGAGACCGTCTTGGGGATCGCATATCATCCCAATGTGACCATATTAGGCGTCACTTTCTGGGGCACAATCGAGCAAATGATGAAAGACTCCTGGGCAAGAGTAACAGGGAAGGTAGGAGCGCAGGCAAAGCGAACCTACACTCGGGGCCCAAAACTTGCCGGCCCCAAACATATACACACAACAACTGACAACCGCCATTACATGGTATATCTGGAGCAGAACAGTCTTCCGAGTGCCTGTATCAACACTACAACGACCAAAATAAATGGGAGGATGGGAGATGCCGGATATTGTGGCGAAGTGTACGGCGCTTCTACTATACCGTGTGCAAGGCCAACGCAATGGAACGGTGACTGCAGCATGGTTACAGACCTGCAACTTCACTGGCAGGCAGGCAAATTCACAGCATGCCACAAAGTTTCCTATTAAACTAGCTTACCTGTACGTGTACGCCGTCAACATAGCCTACATTACGCCTTCTGAACAAGTTGAGGCCTCCCGATGCTTCTCCTAACGTATCCACTCCTCACTACACAGTATGGCATTGGCACTAGTTATTCATAATCACATACCGACTAACGACCGACTAGCCAAGATACAATGAAGTATCATGAACAATTACCAACATTGCGGCTGAATAGACACTCTGATTCACAGGCTGACTGAGTGTAGCGAAGGGGCCGAGATTTGGATATGGACCCGTCCCAGAATAGCGATCATCCTTCGAATGGACCCGAAATATATTCTACCGGAGTGAACCGTCCGTCCGAGTTTTCACTTTTGGCCGCCACAGGGGCACCGGGCAATTTTGTGGATCCTCGCCCACATGATAAATTATCGTACACAACACTGGCATCGAGTATCGACCATCGACTACGCTGATTTCATGAGGCGTTCCCGATGGAAAGCATATCAAACAGCTCACCGCCGCGAAAATTTTGGGAATCACTTGGAGATACTATGATCTCCGACAAACATCACCTGGTGAAACCGTGTTCCCTCTAGGTGCAGGATAATTGAGTCACAGTACCATACCTGCAAGGACTCCTCCGACCGATGACGTCGCCACCATAACGGCGTTCACCTAAGGGCCTAAAGTAACAACGAACAGTGCAATTCGAACACAAGGACAATAGTCCGTTAACAATATATTACTGATATGTCTTCCATGCAACCATTGTATTTGTGTACTGAAGGAACAATAAAGTTGTAAATAAGAAATTCCAGGTCGCGAAGAGATTTTCCGCCCGCACAGACAGACCCTGACCCCGGTAGATTCCTCCCTACCCTATTGTTATTATCTAAGTTACGTCTATGAATAAGTGTATGGAATTACGGCCAACTGTTGTTTCACAGTGTGGATAACAAACCAATTACATGCCACTTTTGTGTAATGCTTTATTTTCTCGTTTATAAGTTGCTCAACATGTTTCGGGCAACTATGTGCCCATCATTTTTTGTTTTACATTTTACGTATAGTAAAACCTGCAGAACTTCTTAAATTCTATTCTGTAAAATGTAATTATGCAGGAAGAAAAACTTGTTTGTCAACACTAACTGATTTACTTTGTTTCGACCCACATCGTTACGTCACTTAAGTAAACATGAAGTGTGCCATCAGAGACATTTTTATGTGTGTACTTAAGTCTATCAGAGTAGCTACAGACGTTTCATATAGTGGGCTGAATATGGCTACATTATTTGCTTTACTTCTTTCCCCTGAAAGCTGAGCAGGTTCAATATGCGATATGAATAATTCATAGCATCTACGGATATGCAAGGCTACAAACGTTTCCCTGTATTTGTGACGCTTTTAGGAAGGTTCTTAACAAATTTGAGGGACGATCTTCTCTTACGAACGCAAATCACGGAGCGTCGCTTCTGAGTTAGTACTGCAAAAGTAAGCATAAAATGTAACAATAGTGCGTCTATAAGAATTTGACTCTGCAATAGACCTCTCTTTGAGTGGCTGACACCGCCAGTCAGTAGAGAAATTTTCGTTCTAGATGCCACTTATTATTTTATTGTACTTCTTATAGGCTAAACATGTTTCGGGCACTACTATGCCCATCATCAGGAGCTAGAGTCTATGATGCTGGTTACCACATTGGTCGTTTCGTTCTTGGTTTGCTGTATGTTGGAGGTTACGTGCGGTTATGCTGGAGTAGTGTCCGGGCTGCAGGCTGCAGCAAACCAAGAACGAAACGACCAATGTGGCAATCAACATCATAGTCGCGAGTTCCAGATGATGGGCATAGTAGTGCCCGAAACATTTTGACCCTATAAGAAGTATAAAAAAATAACAAGTGGCATCTACTTGGTTTTTTATTCTTCAGTTATCACAATTATGCACGGTCCAACAAACATCAAATTTTCCTTCTTTTGAGCAGCCAGAAACTTTATTAGCCCTACAGTTTACACTGGTCCATGTCCAAGCATCACACATTTCTAGTCCATCTCCTCTGGCCCTATTTATTTAAAGCTAATAGGCCACATTCGCAGACTGGTTTGCTTAATGTAATAACTTCATGTCAGTCCATCCTTATGTCCGCATAGGACAGCTAGCCTCGCAGCTGGCATTTTGGTGAATCTCGTATTTGGAATTCTTAATAAAATTTCTCGATTTTTTCGATTTTGGTTAAAATCGGGTAAAACTAAGTCACATAACATGAATGTCTACGTGGGGTTACGATTATATATATATATATATATATATATATATATATATATATATATATTAAAGTGGACCGGTTTTTTGCGAGGTACGATATGAGGTCGAAGAAAAAGTTGTAGATCTAAATAGCAATGCAGCATTATCGATTGTTAGACTCGCTGCTTGCGTACTACATATAAGTTATTTTGCCGGTTACGATATGTGGGTTATGATAAACTGTAAGAATATTTCTCAGATACGCTGGAAACATAATGTGTGTTGTGTAAGGTGTAGGAAATCACATTCCAAATACTCGCATGTTCAATACATTTCTGGAAAGAAAGTCACCAATTTAAATTATAGGAAGAAAAGCAGAGCGCCTGCAGCAGGAATGTAATGATCTGCAAATATTTCCAAGTTTTTATTAAATATTATACTATCATGTACGATTGTCTCAATTCAGAGAGCGGGTTTTCTTGATCAGACGAATATTAACTGATCAAATATATTAGTTGCCACAGGGAAAGGCAGTTGCAAACGTGCTGGACCGATCTCCAAAGGTCACAAATTCTGTAATTAGTCAGGTCTACAATTTCATGTGTGGAGCTTCATCCTGCACATACTGCTGTTCCTCTTACATTGAAGTTTCTTATATGGGTTCTTGGAATTGTGTCTATTTAGGTACCGCATGTGTGGTCATGACGCAAGCAGCATGTACGTAGCATATTCCGCTGTTACCACTGCTTTATCACTTTGTTCTTTAACAACGCAGACTGGGAGAAATGTAAACCATTGTACGGAAAGTGGAACATTAACCTTGTTAGTATGTTACGTTTAAAAGGAAGTGACCTCGTTTAAAAACACAGTTCTCTTTAATGCTTTAGTATGTTTTACAATGTTAGTTAAATGAAACATCGACATTCACCTTTACAAAAAATTAATTTAATTCATGCTATTCTTTTGTAATGGAGATAGTGAGATTGCTTGAAAAGTGTGATAGAAGGAGTTTACTAATGGCTGAGCACTGTTAGAGGTCTTTACAAAAATGGCATTTGTGAATGTATTTAAAATGATTATGATGTCTATGACAAAAACGAAGACAGCAGGTGTCTAGTCATATTTGTTAATACAGCGAAGCTTGTTTGCGATATAATGATCTACTGAACAAGAGAATGGAAATTTTCGAGGTAGACTTTTCAAGAAATCTTGTGATTCGGCATTGCTGGCTGTCTCCTTTGTTTTATTAAATCCTTCTCAAAATGTTGTAACAGTAAAAGCTAAAAATTGATAGTGCTGACTCAAGCTGAGGCCAAGGAAGGCTAACACATTTTATGCTCTTCCCTTGGCCTCCGCTTGAGGCAGGATTGTCGATTGCAACGTTTTGGTTTGGATATAAACGCGGTAGGAAGCGAATGTTCCTTATTCACACGTTGCTTATGGTCCGTTGATTTCCGAAAGAATTTCCTAGCATCAAACATAGGTAAACAGAAGTTTTGATATTTTTTAAGATTAAAATGCTGTTATTTTTGTTGCTGAAATATTTTACTGATTCTATTTCGGAATCATTCACATAGGTACAGCTAGGTACAATATTTTAATTAAATGGATATCTCATTAACTCAAAATAATAGTTAAAATTGTAATCACAAATTTGTAATCGAAAATACTGTGATCTACAATGGGTACATTGGTGTCTGATGATCAGACGCCTGTGGCCAGCAGCCCAACTTTGTCGCTGTACATTAGAAAAATTATAATATTAAGGTGTATTATGTTGATTCTAAGATGGTATGAAGAATGAGCGTTCCTAAACTGATGAGGAAACAAATAATAATTATGCCAATCGCGACCAAGAAATGAATGCAAGGCAATGTGTGAACATGACAAAGTGATTATTAGCAGGATTCTAATAACAGAATGAGGGATAATCTCTAATAACTTCTTCTAAGTAATAACTTCTTTTAAGTATAGTATTGAGGAATCTCAGGGGGAGTAAACGCTTCTTAACCTACAAATTCCACAGAGCGTCACAAAGTTGTATTTGTCAAATAAACAAGTCATTAATAGGTTTGTATTCTTGAAATTTCCGAACACGTGCAAAACGCCTATATAACAATGATAAAGAGATTATGATTATGATGACGACGACGACGACGTTGGCAGTCACGACAGTAGTCATTCAATTAGTTACTTAACGTGCTGGCTCAGCAGCACAAATACCAATTACGAAGGCGGAACGTGTAATAAGTGGCAAGAAAATGAATGAATTTGTGTCTGAACAGCCTCATAACATTCCCTCAGGTATTAGACGTGCATATGCACGAGCCGACTCAGCAAACATAAACAGTTCGAATGACAAAACGCCGTATTAACACACGAAACAGACTAAAAACTGACCAATGCCGCTGAATAATAATGAAATGTAAATCATAAATAGTTAATGTACACCCTCAAAACAGATACGAACGTTGAATTTTATTATATTATATAAATGTTTCTTCTACATCTTTCTACCAATCATATGGCCATCTTCAGGCCACGTCGTACAACATAAGATTCAAAATTAAACTTACAAACTTTATTTAGGGCCAGACAGAGATCTCAGTATTACTGCAACACAGTCATGTAGTTGAAACATGTAAAATTTAAACTTTGAAAAATATAAAAGCATTTTTTTTAAATTTTACAACTTTAATTAATATGATTTTGTAAGAATAAAACTCATATCTCAGTCTGATCCTAAATGACGTTTGCAATTGTGGTTTTGAAGTTTATGTTTTCTGAACTGGCCTGGATAAAACCACATAATTGGTCGAAACATGTATTCACGCATTTACATAACATAACACAGCATAATCAGTTTGTTTGATGATGGACAGTGATTTATGGAATACAAAGGTATATCTGAAAGATAGAAATGTAAATCAGTAATCTAGGAAGTGTGTCATCCCCGTTGTGTGTGTGAAACTAGGAGAAGGTATGTAGTCAAACACAACTTAATCACTGAGGTGTATTTAATGACTGTGATGGAAACAA
>Ga0123354_10006712_pt1 | contig 17158 bp, 9 predicted proteins | sample TergutLab28metaG_2_FD_97872 | JGI IMG/M metagenome (GOLD analysis project Ga0123354, IMG submission 97872) | Labiotermes labralis P4 segment gut microbial communities from Petit-Saut dam, French Guiana - Lab288 P4 | ecosystem: Host-associated > Arthropoda: Insects > Digestive system > Gut ...
ATATATATATATATATATATATATATATATATATATATATATATATATATATATATATATTTAAAATGGTAGTATGGCGTTTATCAGCTATAATACCAGGGTCCCGTAAATCGTTCGAAAACACACACAATCCCGCGGAGCTGTAGTAACAAAGGACTCACTTCGACGTCTCTAATAAAAAAACCTCACATCTTACTAGGAATACCTAGTTAGTAATGGGACCTGGTATTATAGCTGATAAACGCCAAACTACCTTTTAAAGTATTTTAAATATTTCAACTACATATATTTACGCAATACATATATCACTCCTTCCTAGGTAACTGACGTGCCTTATTTTATGTACTTTATCGATATAAACATATCGGGATCCCAACATGTACACAGCATATGTTGACTCAGTCGCTTAGGTATGAAGATGACCGTTTAAAAAGGTCGAAAAATGTAGCCTTGTATAATAAAAGTAGTTGTGCTGATGTATAATAATTAATGTTTAATATATGTCTTACATATGTTTTGGATTGCAATCCACCTTGGTTAAACCGTCCCACAGGTTTCGGTTCTTGTAAAATTTTGGATGTGTGAACTCGTAACTTGCAAATTACGTGTTTGCAGTCTTCGTGCTGGTATTCCGGCCTAACTGCCTTGTAAAATGTCTTGGGCGAAAATGCTCTATAGCGGCGCTGTAACTCTCAATAACAGACGGACCTTCACCCCGCATATATTGAAAGGCTTTAAAATGGGTGCATTCACCTTAAACTTAGTTTGAAAGAAATAACTTAAGGGCGTATTTTTCGCAAGTGTCTCTAAAGTTCTACCGCTGATCACTTCGTGCTACCACACAGCACAGCGACCTTTTCACACGGAGTTCTTGGCCTACCTCACATCTATCCCACTGCCCCCACTCAAGCATGGAAAGCGCACGTCCAGCGAGCTTGTACAAAATTCCGAGAACTTTCACTGCTAAAAATATCTTTGATTCGTAGAACGCTTGTTCAGATATGATAAGTTAATTTATAATGACTATTTGCATCTGTTTACAAAACTTATCTCCTGAGGAAGGTAAAGGCGGGGGGGGGGGGTGCTTAGGGCTGACAGCCTTGCCACCTTCATGTGCCGAATATCTAGTAATTCTGGGAGCCTCAACCTGTAATGGGATATTTTTACCGTATAAAACTTGTAATTATGCCGCTGCTTAGCAAATGTGCTGTAGATGAAAGGAGTGAATTTTTTTTTTTTTAATTTTCGACTTTCAGAGCTGCAGACATACGTAGAGTTCAGATAACAAATATTGACGTGGCATGTGAGATGCTTGCGGCCATGAATGACAAGAATATACTCCACTGTGGGATGTGACACCGTGTAGTTTTGTACATATTTGCCGACGTTTTGGAGGTACCCGCTGCTACCCTCTTCGGTGTAGTCATGTCCAGAACCGCGAAATCCCGACGACGCTTTCATATTCTCAGATGTCCCTCTGTGAAGGTTGTTTATCAAATGGTCCGCGAGAGTTAGGCGTCAAGAAACCTCTAAAATACTTGTGTATTTTAATCTTTGAAGATTGAAGTGACTCTACATTTTATACATTGGTTCGATTCGTACCACAAAGAGCACAGCGCGCTTTCGTTAGACAGACTAACCGGTTGTTATTGTATAGGGTAATAATTGCTGGTTTTTGCACGAATCGTGCAGAATATTCAAATACACTATATTCCCGTTACAGGCCTGGAGTGGCCCAGAGGGTTCCAGGAAATTAAGGTTCCCAGAGTACATGACAACAGAACAGTATGGTGGTAAGGCTGTCAGCCCTACGCACCGGCCGCCTTTACCCCCAGGAAATGCTCCTGGTACTCATTTCTATTAGTGGTTGAGTCGACCCCAGGGCCATAGTGCGTTCGGAAGGATTATGTCAATGAAAAATTCCAATGACACCATCTGGTATCGAACCAGCGACCTTCCGATTTGTAACAGAGCACCTTAACCACTGTGCCACCGTGGTCCCCTATTCAGATACAATGTCTGGGCAAATACAGAGTGTAAACTGTTAATCATAATGGTACGTACGATATATTAACCACTATGCTTCAAGGGTTTAAGAAAAACCAAAAAATATTTAACAAAACGAAAATATTTCCACGCATTGCGTTCCGTAGTCTGTCAGACACGATTGTTTTTCCCATAATTCCACTTCGCAAACTAAATATGTGCCCAAAACCAACACCGCCATATTCCTCATGCAGTTCTAGACGCATGATGCGCCATGCTGTTACCCCATTTATGATTCTAGTCGAAAACTGCATACACCCACCTGTAAATGTCCCCGTTTTCCTACAATACCTCCGAAAACTCCAGACTTTTGCCATCCTCAATAAAGTATCTAATTCGTACATTGGTACAGCACAAAGTTTTAACTAAGATTACGGTCGTCTGGGATGTCACGCAGTGTTGCCTGCTAGATGGGTACGGACGTTGCGAAAGAACTTGCTGCCCCCAGTTGAGGCAGAAACTTCCAACTTTTCTTTAGTCTGCTCTGTAGGTGGATGCGTAGTTTTTGCGAAATGTCTGAACACATGTACCAGACTGTGTGGCATCGCATCACGCAAAATCATAAGCTTGTAAAAGCCGTGAGAACCTGAAAAATTAAAATAGTAGATAAAAATTAGTAGATTCATGTATCTGCCCCTGTGTGTTGTTTGAACGCCGCTGTCAGCTATTGAATTTATGTTGTGTTGATTGATGAGATTTTGTGCAATATAGTGACAGGTTCTTAGCCGAATATCTGAAACATTCGGCTAAGAACCTGACACAGTGCCACTTTATGCATCACAAATCGCGTATCGACTGGCCTGGGATCCTGCACGATCCTTCGCGTTGACAGGCCTGAAGCGTGGCATTGTCTGGCTCAGTGTCATCGGGCTTTGCAGTACACTAACGGCTTTGCCTACAGATTTAATGTGTAATCCCAATGAGCACTTCCCACGCTGCATTCATTACGCTGCTAATGCATATATCCAGTTACTCTATTCAACACTTGACCCAGTTAGTAAAGCGTTAAATGATGGTAGGTTGTGTTTTGTCGAACCAGTGCAAGCAATAGAAAGGTATACAGAGAAAAATGAGTGACGTAATGAACACAGTTGGAGTCTGGACACATTTTAGTTTTATTTTCAAAGTGTTAACAGTGTTACGAAACGAGTTGGCATATCTAATTTTTTTTTCACACTTTAAGTACCATTTTCTTCTTTTCCTATACCAAATTCAGTACTGCAGAAGTAATTTTATGTATCCTGCTTATTGAGTAGTATATCCGATTAAGCTTCTAATTATGATCGTAATTTTGATGTGTTAACCCGCTGGAGCTGTGTGGTCGAGGCGTGAAAAGAGGTATATGTATAACATGAAGATATATATTACGAAGTGGGTTTCGAGAATGAGACGTGGAAGAAATGGATTCTGTCTAGTAACTGACTCTGATATGGAATTGTTTGAACGACCATCTTGTACCGTACTAGTAGCTAAATACTAATGCTCTTCACGTTGCTTTCAAGATTACTAGACAAAGAAAAGTTTGGAGATGCAGGCATAAATGGGAAGATATCGGATCGTAAGAGAAAAAAAAAATTTCTTGTGCTCAGAATGAGTTCCAGTGGCAGACTCTTTTGAACAGACGAATGATGATTCGGGTTCCATGAACTTTCAGAACATCTGATATTCTGAACAAGGTAAGTAGGATTATGCTTGACAGAGTTCTTCATCGGCAAGTCTGTGTTGTCCATCCGCAGTTTCTTAAACTATACGATACTTTCAAAACATAAATTTCGACCGACCCTAATGACCTTCTTTCCTTCATTCAGACAGTTAAGATTGCATTAAAAAATATGCAGGAGGTTTCAAAATTCTTATAACACTCACTTTATTTAGTGGTAATAAAGATGGAAGCATATGCGAAACGCTTGCGATAACATCTGCTTAGGCTCGTGGAAATTGTGTGTCGTTAACTGCCGCACTAGTGATGTTAATGTAAGCGTATTATGGGAAATACGGAACCCGGTGTCTTGTCGCATTGGAACCTCCGCCTGCTTCATACAGGCTGACTGCAGACACGGCTGCTCTGGACCTAGTAAACGTAGCTGCTGGTTCAGTTCACAGACTGTCGTGGTAAAAGTAAAGGTAAAGCAGTCCCGTTACAGGCCTGGAGGTGGCCAGAGGGTTCCAGGAAGTTAAAGTTCCCAGATTTCATGACAACGGCAGGGGATGGTTGTAAGGTTGTCAGCCTTATGCACCGGCCGCCTTTACCCCCAAGAAATGCTCCTGGTACTCATTTCTGTTAGAGGCGGAGTCGACCCCAGCGCCATAGTGCGTTCGGAAAGATTTTATGTCAATAACAAATTCCAATGACACCAAATGGGACCGAACCAGCGACCTTCCGATTTGTAGCACAACACCTTAACCACTGTGCCACCGCGGTCCCCGACTGTCGTGGTAGATTCTTAAATTTGATAATATGATTCGTTTAATTCTATGTCCAGAGACAAAAGTAGCTGCTTGTATGTGTGTGTGTGTACGCATGCATGCTAAACCAGTTATTCAAGGGGATTTTATACGGGCCGTTACTAACGAAAACAGCACTGATTATCGTCAATAATTTTACAGAATCCTGTTTTCAATTCCATCTCCTCTCACAGACTTTAATGATGGAGTTGGTGGGACGGTTTTATATTCGGAAAGTGTTCTGCTTCAAATCTCTGCAGATCTGTAAATTTTCCTGTTATTTTTCGTGAATCTCCTAAGTCGTTCTAGGCAAATGATATGATTATACTCTGTAGGCTTATTGACATCTCATTCCAGATTCGTACCTACCGAGTGTTCATGACAGCCGTTCCAGTCCATTCTACGCCACTCAACCTCTTTTGTAGAAATATTATACGCGAGTAAAATATACAGGTGTACAATATTCCAGGAGGATATTAGCGACCATCAGGCGGTTCACAGTCAAATTGTTCTGAGTGATCATTGCCAGATTAACGTGTATGTGGTAGTGGCAGGATTGCTTATATTCAGTATTAAATAGCACGGCGAGCTATCGATAGGCACGCTTTATGTGGCATTGCACGTGCTGAACATCAACAGCTTTCTTGTTTACGTAGTTGGAGCTAGGGAACGCGGGCGGGTTTTGGCCGCAGAGAGGTTCCGGGTTTTTAACCGCCCTGAATAGAACATCTGAACGTGAATCCAGGCGCACAGGTGGTCAATTGACCGCGGTGGTCGCCTTGTCCAATGAAACAAACGTGAATACGTGCCTGGGTGCGCACGAGCGGCCAAAGAACCGCTCAGGGATATTTCAGGTATAAAATTTACAGCTGCTATCGGGCCTAGCCCACCGGCTTCTTCGTGTTCTCAAAATGACTGAAAGTAGAGAAAGGGCTATTTTGACGAACATAAATTGATTATTGAAGTGGAAAATTTTTTGGGGGGGATACGCACAAAAGTCCTCGTATATGTTACGAAGTTGGCCTTGAAGCTTTCTTTGGTGACAACTTCTTCGCTTTTTGTAGAAAATGGAGCAGTAACGCACGAACTACAACCTTCTCCTCAAAATCCGTTGTCATTTCAATATATCTTTTGTCAAGGACTAGCATTCGCTAGCGACTTTTTTTTGCTCGTGCGCTCACCCAATATATACACTCGAATATTCAGTAGACGCAGCCAGATTTCCGCGAGCCTGGAAAACCACCCGTGCGAGCTAACCCTACAGTTCTGAGTTTCCTGTACATTTAATGGTACATTACCCTCCCCTGCCGTTGTAGTAACATACTTCCTTATGGCTTACTGTTCTCAACCTATACACTTCTTAGATTTTTTTTTTCAATTGAACTTTTGCAAGGGATTTCCCTCACTAGAACTCTTATTCGTTCCTTCTCTCCCACCTGTCTACACGTACAGGCCGTCTTAACCTCACAGTTTTCACTGTCCCAACTATAAGAGGGACATTTATTTAAAAAAAGTTTCTCAAGTGGTACATAACCATTGTGCTTTAGAATTGGTATAAACCCCAAAAGTAACTTAGATCGCAAAAAAATCGTTTTTACTTAATCTGTGCTCTACTTCTACATGTTTCGGCTCTGTCATACAACCATCTTCAGGTAGCTCGTTTAAAATAACGCAGTTTATAAAAAAGATTCACGTACACTAAGCTAAACGTGAATAATGATATCCAGTTTAACAATATTCAGTTTACGGATAAACACAATACTGCAGAACGTAAGGGTGAGCGAAATTAATTTCAGACATTAAGAACAATATTTAAATCTAATAGTTACGAAATTATAAAAGGTAAAGTGATCCCGTTACAGGCCCGGTATGGCCCAGAGGGTGGGTAGAGGTATAACTCTACTCTTCCATGAACGCGGCATTATAAGGGAGTGAGTGGTCAACAGCACGCCCCGGCCGCACTTTACCTCCGGGAAAGACCCGGTACCCATTTTACAGGAGGCTGGGTGGACCCCAGGGCCGGTCTGGACGGGCGGAAAATCTCGTCCCCACCGGGATTCGATCCCGGACCGTCCAGCCTGTAGTCAGTCACTATACGGACTGAGCTAACCGGCCCACAGTTATGAAATTATATTCCATGTTTATTTTAATTAAACTTTGTGGTATGTTTTATAAAATGTTTTAATTTTAAATTAACGACACTCTCCAGCTGGCAGAAGGAATCACGGTAGACCTTTGAAGAGACTTCTGGATACGTTAGACCGGAACGGGTCAAAAAGTGGCCCAACTCCATGAAAGATATATGTTGTTGTTGATGATGATGAAGATTAACGGCCTTAAGATGGCTGTATACAACAACCGATACACGAACATAGAATAAACAAGTAAGAATGGTCTGTTTTGCATATCTAAGTTGTTTATTGTGTATTCTCAAAGTTCCCCTTTATGTATTATAAACTGTTCATTTAGTTTAAGTCATTCGTCGTAGATTCTAGGACGTTCCTATGTACAGAACGTTACACTTAGACGCTTCTGAATAGACCATGTTACGCCGTCACGCAAAGGGTTTGCATTTTATACATTGTATCGAATTTGAGGCCTGTCTCTTAAACTTCCTCTTGTTCCATTGGCAAGGAATTCTGATTGTCATTACGTAAAGTGTTCCATACTGACTACAACTAGTAACAACGAACTTGAAGTAATTTATGACGGTAAATTATTACCAAGGATACACTAATTAGTTTTTGATTGTAACACACTAACTCTGAAATGTGGAGCAGACACATATTATGTGCCAGGTCAATGTATAATGAATGAATGCAGTATTTTTTGTCACGCCTGGCAATGAAACTCCCACCTAATATTCTCGCTGTTTCTAGTTTGAGCAAATAAATGTGTCACATAGATGTAGAAAAAAAAATTAACTTATGAGACAAAACTTGATCGTTCTTCTGTTAGAGAAGGTGATCTTATTTGTATGCTCGCTTTCTGCGTACTTGAACAGCTGCACGTGATTTAAACAGCAATGTGACTGTAACGCTAATAACTTCATTGTGACAAAGTAATGAACCATATGCGTAGAACACGTAAGGGAAAACAAACCGTTGCGCCTGTGCATTCATAGATAGAAATAAGTGAAGTTTAGAAGGACGCAGAAAAGTGTGTAGAGTACGTGAATTAGTTTGCAGCTTGGGCGGTACTGTGGCCCAGGTGGAGCGTGCTTACACCAGACGTCGAAACACTTTAACACTGTCGAAAGTACAGTTTAGGACTGAAATCTATGGCTCCTGAAGAAATTTAAAACACGTCTGCTGTTCTGGCTTAATAGCTATATACAAGCACTCAGCAGTTAGAAGTGATGTGCTGCCATTTTGTGTTATAACTGGCGTTTGCAACAAATATTTAAAAACGGTGTAGTACCATACCGTGTCCACTTGGTTTCGCAGCAGCGATGAGGCGTCCTACTTCCAGCATTTCCTCCACATATTTCCCATACGCGTACATTTCCCGAGCGTCTGAAGCTGCATAGATGAGGCCCGAATTATACTTACTTCAAAAGCCTGTATTTGTCCGTCAAACTCAACTATGTATTTAGAAATCAGAAAAAATCAGCTGCATTATTTCGCTTTAAACGAAGCCGTCATCAGGCTTTATATGGGTATTAACACGACAGGCAATGTACCTTATAACTTAATACTGAGGCGCTTTAGTGCAACCATTGTTGCAGTGGAAAAGCAATGAGTATTACACAATCTGTGTTTGTAACCTTAGGTATCCAGACTGCAACGCGTATGAGCCATGTTGTCATCTGTGGCCTGCCCCGCTCTACGTTATTTTTCCACTTTGTCTCATAAAAGCCATGATTTTCGAAAACAAGTTATTGAGCGTAAAATGTGTGTTTCGAGTTTCTCCACAACTTTTGTCAGAGATATTTTTCATTCTAAGAAAAATTCAGCGAGATATGATAGAAAATATGCAATGGTCTTCACGTAAAGTACACTTTATTCTTGTCCGATTCTAACAAAACTTGAATTTTCTCGACAGGTTTTCGAAAAAAATACTCAAATGTCACATTTCATGAAAATCCGTCTAGTGGAAGCCGAGCTGTTCCATGCGGGCAGACGGACGGACGGTCGAACGGACATGACGAAGTCAGTAGTCGCTATTTTCAATTTTGCGAGCGCACCTAAAAAGACAAAACATTACAACTGTAAGTATTAAATATTCAATTCGATAACTCAGGCTTGTTACCTCGATTAATATTGTCTCATGTCACTGAATCTTTTCGCAAATATTAAGTTGGTAGCTTAAAGTAGCTGTTAATATAAGATAAAATATCTTATATAATTTGTAGGCGTGGGACTTTCAGAGTAATATCTTAATAGGCCCGAAATTGCATGAAACATATAGACGTGGCTGGTCAGGTCAGCATAGAATATAATACAGTTGTAGAATCGTGGCTGTAAGAATTAGTTGCGATAAGAATGTGATCAAATATCCTGTCGTCAAGGTTCCTTGTATAAAGCATATGTGCTTTATGGATTGCACTTTGCGGAGGACTCACTTCGGAAGAAGCTTATTGGCTTTTCGCAATACAGATTACGGAATGAATGAATGTGCTTTATGGAAGGGATCGGTTATGTTGAATATTACGACCAATCTTAAACATAATCTGGGATTATGGAAGGAATTTATCCAGCTTGGGATAAGGACCAGTGGTGAGCTGTTGCAAAGTCGGTAACGAACGTTCAGCGCCCACTGCTGCGCAAGTGGAACTCTTCTCCGTAGAGGCAGTGAACTAATCCTGAATATTGTGCAGATTCACAAGCATTTGTGATAAAGTTTTATAATTATGGTACATAAAAGTTAAATGAAGATGGAAGTATGAATTAGTTGCCTGTGTTTGATCGATCGTGTTGCACAGGCTTCGTGCAAACTATGTCGCGGATGCATGCAGTGCTGTCCAGTGATAACAAGGCGTTGCGCCTCACGTGTCTTGGCTATGCATTTGGAATATAATCGGATATAGCAGTGACTGGATAATGCGCGTTATTGACGTTTCAGTTTATTTGTTTATTCAGCATATGTTACAGGAGTAAACGTACAATTAACAATCAATGTCGAATATGTGCTTGTTTAGAGTATTTCTTATACTTTTTTACTGCAGTTCCCGCCCAGTCACGTTCACGACATTTAGCAGTAACGGTCTCATTAATGCCAGATTCTGTAGATACAGTGTTATGAGCTCCTGATGATGGGTGAAATACCACCCGAAACATGTTGAGCGGTTGACAGATTTAAATAAACTGTATTCTGTTGCATCTTGTTGGATAATTATTGCTATAATTCTTATATTATATTTCTTATTATATATCTTATATTTCCAGAGAAATTCTTGTATTAGTGTAATATATTGAAACCCAACTTGACAATATACTTTCAACAAGGAAGGTTTTCGGTCTTCTTGTTGTTAGACGGTGTTGGTTCGTAGTGTGTTGACGAAGTTTCGGAACTACGTGTCAGACGAATTTTCAAGAGTCAGACAGTCCAATAAGATTTGGACTGTCTGATCCCTGAAAATGTTATCACAAGTCCCGAAAAGTCCGTGACAGAATACCAACCGAAGCCGCGCAATATCCCGGAAGAGTGAAGACTTGAGTTGTACCGTGGCGGCAGCCTAAAATCTCGCATTCAACAGAGACGCCGTCGAGATCGTATTTTTGAACGCCCCTTAAAAAAAAACTGCATTTCTGTGCTGTATATTTATGTTTATTACGTACGCTTAAATGTTGGCTACAGATATCATCTCATGACAGCCATCTGTACGACAGTGACATTAACTATTGAGACATGTGCTTTATGTCGGAAGTTTCAGACTGCAGCAGGTTCGAATGTGTTAAAGTCCATAATCCCGCCCAGGAAAAAAAAAAATATTAAAATGAAGTATTTCACAGAACGTCGGTATACTGACATAGAACGTGACATTAAGTCCTTATTTATGGACCTCGTTTCTCTGACGGCTACACGGTTTGAACCTCGTGAAATCAACGGCATCCTGATGTACGGCAGAAATGCCACGTTGGACGTTAAAGTACGACTTTCAATGGTATCCTGTTACTTTAGCTTAATTTAATCTCCTGATAAATTGGGGTAATGAAGTTACTGGCGGTACTTTAAGCTTTTCAGTAAGTTCTTAACGTAAGCTTGCTACGACGTGCATGTTTGTAGTAACTCCGGGACCGGAACAAAAAATTTTATGAAACATATTTCTGGTCTGGGAGCTAATATTTCTGTGTCGGAATAGTACAGACGCTACTGCAAAGAATCGGGGTTTGATGTCAGGCAGGGTTAGGAATATTTTGTTATTCTTCACAGTGTCTGTATAGGCGGCAGAGTATACCCAACTCATTTCCCCTCATTAAAACATAAGAAACAATTAGACAGGGGACATCACGAATTGTTCTATTGAAGTATATAATAAATTCACTAATATACGTCAGCACAACAAAAAATAACTTAAATAACTAAGTTTCAATTCCAATGTAATACACACCATATACAGGCAGAAAATATTCACTCCTTTTATACTTACGTCTGATTACAGATCTAAATACAAGGTGGACCGTCATAAATAGTAATTGGAAATACAGAGAATAGAAACCAGTTCTGACCGCCAGCTTGTAGTATATTTGGGTAACACGGAACACAATGAGAGGCAGTACCACACTAGTCTCACCGCACCGAGTGAAAATACAGTAGCACTCTTAGTTTAGGAAACAATTCAGTGGTGATAAAAACTGTCCTAAGTGTCAAATACCTACTTAAATTTTAATTATTTTTAACTAGAAAATGTAAATACCATATTTTGTATCCAGTTCCAGAGTTTACATTTGTCTACAACTGTACAAAATATTGGGATCCCAATTTTTAACAGCACCTTTGACTTATTCTACTGGAGGCCTGATGATGACCTGTTAACAGGTCGAAAAATATAGCCTATATGATCCAATAAATAATTGTTGTGCTGACGTATATTAGTGAATTTTTATATACTTCGTATGAAACAATCAGTTATGACGAAATTCGATATCATGTTATGCCACTCGAGGACAACCCCAAAAGAGCGCACTATACTTACCTGCAATCAACAATAACAACATGGCGGAAGCGCAAAATTGTGTGGCTGGAAAACCAAAATGATGTATGACAATAGAGTTTCGAAAATAATAAAAGTATTGTTGTATGTATTTTGGTATAATGACAAATAATAATATGGTAGTCATGCAGATATTTGAGTAATGGAAGACTGGTGCTAGATAAGGGGAATTTGTTACATAAATGTGCATTAGGCCTACTTACAGAATATGTATGGGACATTGTAACTTTAATATTAACAAATGTGATGAAAATGCAAAAATTTGAGACTCTGTCGGAAAATTGTACCTACAAAGAATATGAAGTTAATAATGTGTTGTTTACACTCGTGAAATAAAATAACAGCAATAACCCTAACAAACGATATGACAAGAAATCTGCACAGTAGGAAAGTAGAACTTGATTTCACCCCTGAACTCCTTTTCATTGTAAGTTGCTTATTGTGTCCGTTATTCAGAAGTGAGTGTTTTCTTCCCCTGGTTCAAGAATTCTTTAATTAAATTGGGCTTAGAAGCGTTTAAAGTGGATATTTTTCCTTTATACAGAGTGATTTAAAAAATGGACTCAATTGAAGAGTAAACGGCACCTCAACACAGGCCAGACAGCTGGTTGCGTTATTCCAAGTTCTCTGTTCGCTCTACGGGTTGACTTACGTGGGCTACGCTCAAAATTCTCTTGAATTCGTCTCACGTTCTCCTCTGATACACGTGGTCGGCCGGAGTTTTTGCCTTTACACAGACAGCCTATTTGCTCAAATTGGTGATTCCAACGACAAATACTCTTCCTCGTTGGAGGTTGAATGTTGAAACGAAGACGAAACGCATGCTGCACAACAGTCGCCGACTCAATTTTAATGAACTCACGAACGCAAAAAATCTTGTGCTGCATAGTAATCATTTTGCTCTCAACTGATGCTGCTACACGGCTCTATACTAGGCGAGCGCTCTAGTGGTGGTATTTGGAAATTAGGATGGCCTCATTCAAATGTTATGTAGATCATTCATATATCTTGTATAATTCAGGAAATATAGATGTACGAAATTGAATCCATATTTTTTAATCACGCTGTATATTTGTGTATTATTTTATTAGTTTAGTATCATGTGTATGTAGAATGTGGTTGGTTCTCATTTTTATTGCGATTGTAACATATTATAAGGCTTAATTACGGATAGCTTTTTAGGGTTTTACAGAAACTATTTACATGTCAGTAAGGAAAGTGAAATATAAAGCATGGTACGAAACGTAAAATTAATTTGTTTAGTCAAGATTTTTAATTTTGTACCTTTGATATAAACAACCGTATTTACGCAGTAATTGCGAGTGAACAAATGAAGGTTACTGGATGCTAAAAGTGACATTCTTAAGAGAAAGATTCCAATAGAATATTTCCTGTTATTGACGTGCTGCTTTTATAGATGTTATTTACATTGGCGCTATTATTTACTTAAATGGCTGTGTGTTTGCACTGTACGGGGCTAGAGACATAACGATCATTCATTTGATACTTTGTGAGAAATTCAACTCCCACAGGAAGGTCTACTGTTTTACAATTGTAGCACGGTACATCATGAACTTGCAGTCTGTGACCGAGACAGAATATGTGGAACAAATATGTAAATGTTGCATTTCATAATTTAGAACATATCATGGTAACTTCTGAATTTATAGGTAGTAATATACAGGGTGTCCCAGGATGAATGTGCCAGAATTCGGGAGGGTGTTCCTTATGTTAAAGTATACCGATATAACCCAAAACACCTATGTCCAAAGTTGAACGGTTACGGAGGTAATGGCCAGAGAAGTTTGAAACTTTGACAGCTGTTACACACCTATTGATTAGCAAATACATATTAAAACTGGCAAGAATATGTGGTTTCTATAATATTATTATCTGTACTTAACATCAAACTAACTTGTGAGTGACATAAAGCCATTAAGTTGAACTACAAAAACACTCGCACTCATGTCATAGTTGTCCTTAGGGTTCCAAGCACTATACATGAGAAAGCCCAGCGCTGACGTAACATGGCTGACTGCGCAAACCGTCACGCAGGCACAGTGAACACAACATTCCACTGTCAAGGACGTTAGCCTGTCACGTGACATCAGCTGTGCAGGTTGCAGTATTTGGAACCGCAAGAAGCCCCCACTTTTCTCTGGCCATTACCTCCGTAACTGTTCAACTTTGGATATAGGTGTTTTGGGTTATATCGGTATACTTTAACATAAGGAACACTCTCCCGAAGTCTGGCACATTCCTTCTGGGACACCCTGTATATTGTTTTTTTTTTGTTGTTTTTGTTTTATTGTCGATTATTTCTTGTCATGGTCGGAGTTGTATGAAATAAGAAAATGACAGTGTCTTTTTTTTTTTAAATGAACTTTTTCCGTAGTCACTTGCCAACGGGTCTCTTATGCTCTACACCCAGCTCACTCATCGGCGCTTTCTCACATTTTTTATGGACAGGCTACGAAGTTCCTGTGTGTGCGGTCGCACTGTGGATTTAAGTATGGCACATGTGCCACATAGGGGGACTGCGGTAGCACAGTGGTTAAGGTGCTGTGCTACAAATCGGAGGGTCGCTGATTCGATTCTAGATGGTGTCATTGGAATTTTTGATTGACATAATCCTTCCGATCGCACTCTGGCCCTGGGGTCGACTCAACCTATAACATAAATGAGTACCAGAAGCATTTCCTGGGGGTAAAGGCGGCCGTTGCTTAAGGCTGACAAACTTACCACCATCCTGTGCCGTTTTCATGAAATCTGGGAACCTTAGCTTCCTGGAACCCTCTGGGCCACTCCAGGCCTGTAACGGGACTGCTTTACCTTTACATGTGCCACTTATGGTTATTACCTTAAGTGTAAATTCAGACGAAATTTTCCTGATGCTTCAGTTCCACACAAGAAAACAGTGTGCTAGTAATTCTGAAGGTTTCGAGCAGCGTGTGTTATTTTAGACAATAGGAGAACACGTAGAAGGCTGTGAGAGAAGACTGAAAGTATTGGAAAGTACTGGAGACATACCAAATAAAATATTTGTACCGAGTTGCACACTGTTAATGTCTGAGTCATCGCCTCCAAATGCAGTGAGACATGCATTTGCTTACGCATAACGTAACTGTGTACCACGAACTGTACGAGCCAGATAAGGTAGCGAATGTGAATTTCGTAATCTGGGGCCTTCGGGGGGGTTTGCGCTGGGAAGTCTAAACTACGCTCTTTCTTTGTTTTTTTTTTATCTTAGTAATTAACGAACTTGATACAGAACATTTTTTTACAATGAGTTTATTTCATGCCTCTACATGTTTCGAGCACATGTGTTCGAAACATGTAGAGGCATAAAATAAAACTTAATGTGAAACAAATTTTGTGCATCAAGTTGGTTAATTACTAAGATAAATATACTGAGAATCACGGTCAGCAAAACATCAAAATAAGCTCTTTCTGTTTATGAACTAAACTTCATCTTTTCAGTATACGTGTGAACCATAAATAATATGTATGATCTGTGCATGCTTCGGGCTTCCGCCGCAAACTAGCTGAGAACCGCACTCTTCTGGGCTATTACGCAGCGAGTAGTGGTAATTTCGTTCCAATGTTTCGGGACAATCTATTGGTCCCATCCTTAGGGTTAAGAAACCAACAGCTTTTGGATTCTTGACACTGAGAGTGGGACCGATAAGTTGTCCCGAAACGTCGTTACGAAATTACCACTACTCGCTGCGTAATAACCCAGAAAAGCGCAGTTACCAAGTGATGGTCTGCATAGAATACCGTGTTATTGTGACTTGCCACTGTAGGATGTTACCGTTAGTGTGAGGTCAATTAGAAATATTGGGACCATTTTTTGAAAGCTTATGTTCATGCAGACATGTAGCAAATATTCTGACCCCATTGCATGAAAACTTTTCCGATTAAAATAGAAATTTTCCTTTTGATAGGGAAATATTAAGTATAAAATATTCAAATTAATAATAAATTAAATATTAAATATGAATACAATAAAAATAGAAACTTCCATATTTTGCGCGGCAAGAAAATACGTAGGTTCACATGGCAAACTGTTTCCAGCACCTTCTTTGAATATGATGAGCAGCAAATTTTATTTTGTAATTTAACGTGTCTTTAATTTTGCGACTTAAATGTTAAAAGGGAGAGAATAAGAAAAGCAAACACTGTATAACGTGTCGGAGGCTGAAAAATAACCCAACATTTCTGTGACCTACTTACAGAACCTCGCTTCCTTCTACTAGAGGAATGGGTACAAAGCACCTAAGTCAACGGCGTCCCCTGACATGAAATAAATTACCCTGACCTAGGACTCTACTCTGAACATTATGAGACACGTGACTGAATAGATTTAGAGGGAAAACCAAATTTAATTCAAAATGGAGGTTGGTGTTCTTTTAACTAAGTACAAGGAGGAGAGTCCATATTGAGAACGTGATGGATGCTCTTCCGTCTATAAATTTACTGCCCGCCTTGGAAAGCAAAGATTCGAAATCGTGTTTGTCACTAAAAATTGTCATATACTCGTATTTCAGACTCGCATGTGGCGTGTCATATTTATTTAATAACTTATATTTTTTAGTATTTCAATTGATTCCTAATTCTCCTACATAGCTTCTTCTATCCAGGTTTTCCGTCTGCAATTTGGTGTGCAAGTCACACAACACCTGTTTCTGCTACAGAATCCAAAGAAACTAAACAAGTAGTAACGCTTTGAATGTGCTCATTATTTATCAGATATTAAATGTTTAATTTAGTTTAAAATCCTATCATTGTGGTGCAACTAATTTATAACGTATTAATTCGGAGTTGAGTCGTCAGATGATCGTTCAAAGGACCGAATAACCTAGAAATTAAAATTTGACGAGGGGCAGTAGTATGTTTAACAGTGATGTCATGATTCATAATTGAATTACGAAGAATGCATCTGTTTTCTTGACAATTGATATACTGGAATAACTCAGTCAGAAAAATGATTAGGCTGTTGGTCAAACGACGGAGGTATCCATGGGTATGCTTGTTGGCAGAGAAAGATATTTTTTCTTTGCCATAGCGTCCCTATCAGCCATTGGTTCCACCCCAACCTATTATCCGATTCTTGCCTTGGGAATGGAGTGCCTGAGCATTTAGCTAACCACTCACTCAGATACTGCCCATATTAAGAATGAATGGAACTGTACATACATTTCCTTGAACATCTTTTTTGCTTTTTAATTTTAAACTCATGGTTCCGTGCATCGTAATTCAATGTTAATAAAAATCCAACCATATGCAACAGTATGCAGATATTTATTTACTGCGAAGTCACTCTACATGTTTCGGGTAATACTGGTACAGCTACTTCCCTCCAACGTGGCCTGCAGGCCACGTTGAAGGGAAGTAGCTGTACCGGTATTATGACCTGTACCGGAGGTTGCGGTTACAGTTTTTAGTACTCCTGATGATGGGTGCTGTGACACCCGAAACATGTAGAGTGACTTTGCAGTAAATAAATAT
>Ga0123354_10006716_pt1 | contig 17155 bp, 17 predicted proteins | sample TergutLab28metaG_2_FD_97872 | JGI IMG/M metagenome (GOLD analysis project Ga0123354, IMG submission 97872) | Labiotermes labralis P4 segment gut microbial communities from Petit-Saut dam, French Guiana - Lab288 P4 | ecosystem: Host-associated > Arthropoda: Insects > Digestive system > Gut ...
CACGGGGGCTGTATCGCGGCGGTAAGTAAAACTTAAACGCTGCGCCACCAAGCAAGTCATGACGGCGTCACCGTCGGTGCGGGCGCAGACGGCGTCCCCAACAAAAACGCTGCCCGCTAACGTAACCAGCGTGCCGTCAGCCACCCCGCCCAGCACGACGCTACCTTGACCCGCGGCCACGATCGTGACGGCAAGTTGGGTACCGTCGGGGGTCACTAAATAGGGATCACCGGCCGTGGTTAACCAAACCGCCGCCGCCGGCACCACCGGACCTGTCGTCTCCGGCGTGACGACCTGCCGCGCCGCATACACCGCCCGCGCCGGGTCAAGCGGCACCTGATCGCAGCGGGCCGCGCAGATCGGGCTACCATCCGCGCTTGTCAAAACCAAAATCATATTGCCGGACATGTCCTGGGTCGCTGACACCACCACTGCCTGGTTGTTGAACATCACCTCCAGCGGATTGGCTGCATCCAACGGCGACCCCGGCAGGACCGTGACCGTGAACTGTGGGTCCGGCTCCAGCACCGAAAAAACCACATCGCCGGGAGTCAAACGCTGACCGACCGCGATACCGTCAGCCAACCGGACCCGTGCCGGTAACTTCGCCGCATAAACAACATCGCCCGCCCGCACGATACCGTCAGCCTTGACGCCCAAGGTTTTCTGCCACACCAGGATCGCCGTTTGGGTTGTCGCACCGAACTTACCGTCCGCCGCTTTCAACAAGCCCTTATCGATCAACAGCCGCTGTAACTGCGTCACATCCGCGCCGGTAGCGCCCATTGTCAGATCACGAAACGCTGGCACCGACCCCACCGCCGCGGCCACCGGCCGTAAACCCACCGTGTAAAGCACGCTGCCCGCATCGACCGTATCGCCATCGCCAACTAGCAGGGACGTCAACACACCCGACGCCGCACCCACCCCGAACGGCTGCGCGATCCACGATGCCGCCACCATCGTCGGTATCGACCGGCCCACCGTCAACTCATCCACCACCACCGTCGCCGGAGCAGACGCCGCATCATCGACTCGCGGGGCTGTGAACGCCCAGCGTCCCCCAACAAAACCCAACCCCGCCGCCACAATGACAACCAGCGCCCACAACCACGCGCCCAAGCGGTTACGTCGGCTCATCGGAAGACCCGACCACGATGAAATTCGGGCCCGGCTGCGGGCACGCCGCATCCAGGCTCAGCAAATCCGACCCCGAGATGACGAACTCCGGGCTAGAACCGGTGAAAAACTGGTAGGGATTGTAGGCGTCAAAAAGGCCCGACTCCTCCCAGGCCGGCGCCGTCGGCGGCTCCGGCAAAGCGTAACCGTGCGCGATAACGCAATCACGCAGATCCAACATCCGCGCATAGGCAGCATCATCTAGGACCTGATCGCCGATATACGCCGGCCGGGGAACCCGCAAATTGCAATCGTTGTACGCCTGAGTCATTAGCGCCTGCGTCCCGTCATCCTGCGGGACATTGACAAAAGTCACATTCCCGCCCATCTGCCGCACCCCCGAAAAACCGTACTCCGCGTAACAAGCAATCGTCGCCGCTTGATAAGCGTCGTTTTCCTGACGCACCTGAGCCATCCACCCCGGCTCGACCCAACCGGAGGCGACAGGCAATACCAATCCGGACGATGTAGCTGATGTATTCGGAGGTCCGCTTGGCTGCGAAGAACACCCCGCAGCCAAAACGGACACCAACCATATTGCGGCTAGACAAGTGCAGTTATGTCGCCGACGGCCAAACATCAGACCCCACAGTACCCAACGCCAGAAGATGCCCCATCACCGACAACCTGCCAAGACCCACCGCCATAGGAGTTGCCTTTCCAAATAACAGTCGTGCCCTTCGGGTAAGCACCCTGACCAGACGAATGACTCGCCGCGTACTCTATCATTTGACCAAGCCCATTAGATGTCCCGCTGGCTATCACCACCGTACTGAGTGGACAACTATACGATCCATACCAATCGCCAGCCGCCATCGCTGGCGTATTAGAACTGTCAATTGTGGCGGCCCGTAAAGCAGCCACTGCCGCAGCACCCACTAATAACTTCTTCGTATTCAAAGTGTTTCTCTGCCTGTATTCATTGTGAACCACCAAATTCACATTCTGCATTAATCGGGTGAAGCAACCCTGCAACTTCTCCCTCAGAGCAATACATACAACTCAGTGAAAAATGTGATACTAGTTTGAGACTTGATAGTTAATTCTTCGACAAGGCTCACATGATTGTCCAAGATGTGGCGGATATGCCAGGCAACGACCCATGGCATGGCATCGGGACAATGTGGCTCATCGACCTGGCACCTAGGATTCCGTGTAATTGGTGGGTTCTGGGGGCAACATCCACCCAACACGCACCATCTACAAAAACGGGATCCTTAGCTAACAGTGCTGCCGTGATACTGGTGGGCGGGATGATCGCCGTCTCCACGGCCCGCGAAACCGCCCTGTTCGGCTAGATGACAGACAGTTGGTTGGATTCATCGACTTTACTGTCACGGTGACTGTGCCGGGGCTTTGAAACATCTAGGGTGTACGTACACCAATCAGCGTTCTGTCCTGAATTAGCATGGTGGCCCGGGTGGCCTGGGAGCTTGTTGTCTTAGGTGTTCGTGGGAGTCTTGGGGGAGTCTGTCTTCATGGTGTGACCGGCGCGGCGATTTGGGTTTTGGGTCGTGGCGTGGTGGGCTGGGATATTTTGGTTGTCTTGTGCCAGTTCGGTGGTTTGGTCGTGGAATATTTGGTCGGCTGGGTAAATTGTCAAGGTCGTGTTCCGTGATTAAGTTCAGCATTGTTGTGAGTGATTTTCATTCTTGTCATATTTGGTTTTTGATGGGCGTGTCGCGGTGTGTTTGGATTTGATGGGGTGAGAATTCTCGTATGCCGTGGCATGGTAATGGACCTTTTTGGTTGTCGGGTGATACGTTTCAAATTGAGTTGGGGACACTGGTTTGTGCTCATACTCATCGGGTGGTCAAGTCATTGATGCTTGCTGGTTTTGATTGGATGGAGGTCGTCATCGTCCGCGATGGTGAGGGTTCGGTGACTCATGATGGGATACCCGACCCGGAGCCGATTACGCGGGGCAGCGTTTTGGTGATAATGCCGGATGTGTCGTGCAATATTGTGGCACAGAAGAGTTTGACGTTAACGCACGTGTTTTTGCCGACTGCGTTTTTTCAGCTATTGACGGTTTGTCAGTTGACCGAGTCGGTGGATGGTTCAACATCTACCGGCTCGTTGCCGAAGCTATTTTATCCGGTAGGTTCCCAGGTGGTCGAATTGAGTGGTGAGGATCTGGCTGTGGTTGATAGAGCGGCGGATCGTTTGGCTCAGATGACCGATCAGCATCATTTGCTTAAGTATCATAACGAAGCATTGAAGCAGGCTTTCTTAGTGCTTGCCCCGGTTAGTAAGTTGTTGAAGCGGCAAGATAGCGACGATTTTCGGGTTGACGCGGATGTGTCGAAACGAGCATCGTTAGCATCGATGCATATGCAACATCCGATGAGCCGGTCGGTGCAAAAAACCCGGCGCATAATTATTGGGCATTATCGTGAGCCATTGAAGTTAGAGCAGTTAGCGAAGCGCGTTAATATGTCGGCGTCAACTTTACAGCGCTGCTTTATCAACCAAACTGGTAAAACGCCGCGTGCGTATCGTGATGGGGTGCGGGTGCAGGTTATGCTTAATCGTTTGATGGACTCGGATGATCCAGTCGGTGTGATCGCCGCCGATGTTGGTTGGGCGAAGACAGATAATGCGGTGCAAGTTTTTCGGCAGGCTGTTGGATCGACGCCAACTAAGTTCCGCAAGCATTTCCGGAGTGTTGGTTTGCGGTGACCTGTTAGCGGCTCGTTTTCTGGGCTGATCGATTTATCGTTGTTGACGATGATGGCGTCATTGATGGTGAGGCTGTCGCCAAATTGGTGGGTGCGGATGGTTCGTCGTGTTGGGCGATTGCGGTGCATGACAACGAGTCAAGGGTGTGCTGCGTAGGTTACTGTGTGGCTGCCAGCGGCGGCTCTTGACACGTTATCTGCGCCACGGCTTGGGCAACTATCAAGGCGAACCTGACAATCCTGGCTCATCAGTTGGGCGTTTAGGGCCGTTGATGTCGAGTTCATCAAAATGCGTGACTTCCAGGTCGATAAATAGCCAACGGTTGACAAGTGGCCCCCAGATCTGGTCATATTACCCCCGGATCTGGTCATGTTTGTCTGTTTTTCTTTTGTGGGGGAGTTTTGCCCGGTGTAGTGGGCCGTGTACCTGATGGGTGATGGGCACCTGTTATGGGAAGGCGGACATTATGGGCACTTTGCATACGGCAGAGATTTTGCGGCAGCGTTTGGAGCAGGCGACTGCTGGGCTGGGTTCGAGCGGTGATTGGTTGGACGCTTTGGGGTGGGCAGCCAGATTACGGGCGTTTAGTTTTGGTAACGCTCTGTTGGTGCGCGATCAATGGGGCCAGCGTCAAGTGATTGATCGGGCTGTGGTGGCGCCGTCAATGTTGGCGACACGGCCGAAATGGCGCAGCCTGGGTGGGCGCGTGCGTGCTGGGCAGTGCGGCTATCCGATTTTCACTCAGGGGGCCGTTTTGGTGGTTTGGGATATCAGCCAACTTCAAGTACCACCTCCCCAGCTGGCTGGGCAGTTATCACGTCAGAAGGACTGCGGGCTATCGGGCCAGTTACGGCACTTGATTGAGCATCAAAATTTCTTGATTGTTGATAGCCCGGGGGGACAAGGTGGGGTGGATTGGCGGGCCTGCACGGTATTGGTGGAAGCTAACGCGAGCCAGGTGCAACAAGTATCTAGCTTAGCGATCGGGTTCGCTGATATGTGGCTGAATAGTGCCGGCTGGTCGGCGGGCGATCCGGTGTTGGCGCGGGTGGCGGCGCAGGCAGCGGGAGCGATTGTGGTGGCCGCCCACGGGTGGGCTTTGGATCAGCATCCAGCGAGCCGCGTTGACTGGTGGGCGGGCCAAGATGTGGGGCGCCATCAGCGAGTACTCCAGGTCGGCCAGCTGGCACGGACAGCGGGGCTAGCGATCTTGGACTGGCTGGACAACTCGCCCGGCGCCGACGGGTCGGTGCGGGCTCTAGATGGCCAGCGTGAACGAACCGGGCTGATTGGCCAGTTGGGGCTGGCGTCGGCGTTACCGGCTGGGGGGTTGGGCTGGTGAATATTTATCAGTTAGGCGATCTGCTAGGTAGCGGGTTTGAGTTAGGTGAGGTGGCGCGCGGGTTAGCGGCGGCGGGTTGGCCGGTGTTTGCTTGCGTGCCGGGCGGGAAAACTCCGCTGACGGGGCACGGGTTCCACGATGCGACCAGCGATGTGAACCAAGTTAGCGCCTGGTGGGCGCGGTGGCCGCAAGCCAACATCGGTTTACCAACGGGCGCTGTCAGCGGCGTGGAAGTGGTCGATGTGGACGTGCGCTCTAGTGGCGATGGGCGGCCCAACTTCGCGCGGGTCGCCGGCGCGTGTGGTAGCGGGTGGGCGTTGCAGGTGGTCACCGCGTCGGGCGGTTGGCATTTGTATTATCCAGCTGATCCGACCCGTCAGCAACGCTGCTGGGCTGACGGGAACGCGCATGTCGATTTCCGCGGTGACGGCGGCTATGTGATCGTGCCGCCGTCCGTGGTCGATACCCCGACCCAGCGTCAGGTCCGCTACCGGCTAGCCATGGTGTGTGACCAGTCTGGCCCGGTTGATGCGAGCCGGCTACGCCGCCTCCTCGACCCCCAGCGGGCTGGCCGACCATCAGGTGAGCCCACCGCGGGTGGCCTGGTATCTCGTGGCGATACCGCAAGGCTGGCCAAGTGGGTGGCGGCCCGTCCGGTCGGGGAACGTAACCAGGGCCTGTTTTGGGCGGCGTGCCGGCTGGTGGAGGCGGGCCATGATCAAAACGGTGCGCTGGCGGCGTTGAGGACAGCGGCCCGGCAAGCTGGGCTGGCGGATAAAGAAATCCAGGTGACGATCGGCTCGGCTTATCGGGCGGCCGGCCCGCGGAGCACACCCGCCCCCACCATCAATATGGGTTCCGCGATTCAGCCGGCTTGTGAGGCGGTCAGTTTATGAGTGATGTTAACCAGATTGAACCGGCCCGGCGGGTATCGCGGTGGGTGATGGCTGTCGGGATCGCTGGGACCGTGTTGTTGGCGATGGGCGCGTTTTCTTTATCATTTACCGCGCTGATGCATTTGGCGATCCGCTGCGGGGTTAACCCGCGGCAAGCTTGGGAATGGCCGTTGATCGTGGACGGTGTGATCGTCGTGGCGACTGTGTCGGTTGTCGCGTTGGGTGGACGTCGCGGCACCGGCTACGCGTGGGGGCTGCTAGTTGGTGCGGCGCTGGTGTCGGTCGGCGGGAACGTCGCTCAAGCGATCCGCCTGCCGACCCAGGAGCCTTCCGGGATCGCCGCGGCGGTGGCGGTGATCCCGCCGCTGGTTCTTCTGGCCGCCACCCACATGAGTGTCATCTTGACCAGGCCAGCACCGCATCCGCCCTCACCAACACCCGAGCTCGCCGCGAGTTGCGCTGAGCCGGCGAGCACCGCGGAGGATCAGCTGCCAGGTCAAGGGGCTAGCGACCATCAGATGCCAGCTAGTGGCCAGTTGGTGGCGGTCCTGCCGGCGATAGCTAGCCGGGAGCGGTTGGGGGATGAGGTGCGCACCTTGAAAGTGAACAAGGCGAGGAGTTTACGGGTGGCCGGTTGGTCGATCAAACAGATCGCTGACGAGCTGGGTGTCACACCCGGATCGGTGCGCCGCTACTTGAAACCTGTTTTATCCGATAGTGAACAGATAGGAGATATCTTATGAGCCAGCCAGATATTTGGGGGGTACGGTCCCAGGTGACCGCCCAACTACACCGGTTGAGCCAACCAGTAGCCGGTGAGGCGTCCGCGTTAGCGCGGACCACCGACCCGACCCAACAGCCCAGCCCAGCTGGCGCGCCACCCAAGATGATAGCGGGCGTGGCGTGGACCCCGGCGTTGGATGTGTTGGTGGGCCACGGCCACCAGCTGGCCAGCTGGCATGCCAACCTACAAGAACGGGTCATCAAACAAGTCCACGCCAGCGCCGGACGGGCAGCCAGCCGGCCTTGGCGGGCGATCAAACCTTGGCTGATGCCAGTTGTCACGTCAAACCGGCCGGGGTTACCGCCGGACCCGTTCGGCCGGCCGGTACCGGTGACGTCAGGGCAGGTGATCGGATCATGACTAATCAAGTAGTTACCAGGGCCGCGGATCGGTTCGCTGATTCGGAATATTTACGGCGGGTACTGATACGTGTTTGCAATAACCCGCTCGGTTGGCAAACTGATCTGGAAGCTGAACCGTTGATCGTTTATGCGGCGAGCCGGTTCACTAAGTTAGCGGTCAAACATGGTTTAGAGCCAACCGATGCGTTGGCGGCTTGTTTTGAGGCGATGCGTTTACCGGCGGTCCGGTTCGGCGATGACCCGTGGGGAGTGATCACGACAGCTGTGGCGACCACTTTCCGGGCCACCCAGTTCGCTGACGAGGCGCTGGTTAGTGTCGATACGGCCCGGCGGGGCGGCCTGTCGGGGCATCGCGTTGAACTGTTCTCCGAAAAAGACGTGCCCATTTGGGAACACGATCCTGGTTTCGCTTGTTACCTGCCCGATAGTTTAGGTGAACAACCAGAACGCCACCTGCCAGACCAGCCGCCATACCGGCGCGTCGTCGATGGTGGAGACGTCGTCCTAGCGGGCGCCGATCATGGCGAGGCGGGTTGGTCGATCGTTGAGCAAGCGGAATTGTTGGCTGGCTTGTTCGCTGAGCATGGCTGGGATAAGGCTGTGGTGGTAGTGGCGATTGATTCGGTGATGCGGTTGTTAGCGGAGTATGAGACCCGCCGGCAAGCCTACGAGGCGTTGCGCCGTCCGGCGCGGGCGAAGTATTGGCGGTTGTTCACTGGGTTATCGGCGAGGTCGTGGACTGGTTTGTTGCGGATCTTGTTGGGCACCCCGGGTGCGCCAGGCAGTCAAGGTAATGGGCTGTTATGGCGGGTGGCGGTCGGTGAAACGATCAGCCAGTTAGGTGATGATCAGTTGCTGGTCGCCGCGATTGTGGAGGCCAGCCCGGATAGTCGGGATTTGTGATGACAGACAATAATCATGCTGTACTGGCCTGGTCGGTGTCGGCTATCCGGGTGGGGGTGCGTCACCGTAAAGATCTAGGCGATATTGAGGCGTTGAAAGACTCGATCAGGGTGCACGGCTTGTTACAGCCGTTGACGATCACCGAAGACGGGGTGCTGATTTGTGGGCGCCGCCGTCTCGAGGCGATCCGCCAGCTGGGTTGGAAACAGGTCAACGTGTGGGTCAGGGTGGGTTTATCGGCGGGTTTATCGGCGATGATGGCTGAACGTGAAGACCAAGCCAATCTGAAACCGTACACGGTCACCGAGATGGCTGACATGTATGAACAGCTGAAGAAAGAAATCGCCTCTGACGCAGCGCGCCGTGTCCAAGCCAACCAATTTGGGGCCAGCAGTGTGCCACCCGATCCAGGCGGGGTCGGCAATTTGCCGACCCCGCCGGGCGCCCCCAGCAGCGGCCTCGGCAATTTGCCGACCCCGCTGGGCGCCCCGATTGGTGACTCGCGGGTGCAAGCCGCCCAGATGATCGGCGGGGCGGGCTATAAAACAATGGAGAAAGTTGTTGCGATCCGCGAGATCGCCGCCGATACCAGCCGGCCAGCCTGGCTGCGTGACCAAGCAGGTGGCGCGTTAAAACGTCTGGAAGCTGGCGAGGCAGTTGATCCGTTGTTCACCGCGTTGCGGGCGCAAACCCGCCGCCATGATCTAGAACAGATCGCCGCCGACCCCAGCGAACCGGACGATGTGCGAGACGTAGCCACTAGCGGCATCATCTTGTTGCATAAAGTCGAAGCGGCTGACGGTGCACCCCTGGATCTAGATAAAGTCGCTAAAGCGGCTTTGGACCGGGTCAACTCCGCCCGCCACCCCACCAAGCCGGGCCCCGCGCCGAAACTAGCTCAACCAGTAACACCGGTCATGAAAACCTTGAAATGGTTTATTTGGACCTGGGACGAGCTGAAAAACTGGCCCCAGCATGTCGATCCAGTCATGATCGCGGCCGGCCTGACTGAGCCACAGTGGCACCAATTCCAGCAAACCATCGCTGACAGTGTCGCCTTCATGGACAAGATCGCCCAATACCGTACCTAAACCGCCCACCCCATCCAGGACCCCCGCTTTGACCCGGCGGGGGTCCTTGGCTATCTACCAGCCGCCACCTGGCAGCCCATCCCCAGATAGGCTCGCCGCAGGCTAGTACTGTGCGGTGGCGGCGGGTTGGTGGCGGGCGCGTACCTGATAGTTAGACGAGGCCCTGCTCCAGTTCCCCCCGGCAGGGCCTCGTCACCGTTTTAGCTATCCCACTAATCTGATCGGAGACCTGATGCGTGATCAACGCCGGCCCCGGCTGGGCCAACTAGTGGTTTTGGCGGCCGCCGCTGTGGGGTTGGTAGCTGTCACGATCATCGCCTTGTCTGGCCTGGCATCACCTGACCCAACAGATGCTAGCCGCCCGGTAGTCGCCATAGACACCCCTGCCGCCCCCATGGGGGTGTCGCAGTTGTTCGCCTATCAGATAGCAGGCCAACTGTTCAACTGGGACACGGCCACTGACACGCCAGCGGCGATTATCGAGCAACTCGCTAGCTTGGGTGACCCGGCCGGCCAGGAGACCCCCGGCTTGGTCGGCGATATCGACCAGTATCTACCCAGCTTGGAGCTGTGGCACAAGTTGCGCCAATACCAAACCCGCCAACACCTGATCATCGACACCATCAAAGTACCAACAGCTTGGCCCGGTATCGTCGCGACCACCCGACCTGGCCTGATCCGGCCCGGCACGCTCGCCTACACGATCAGCGGCACCCGCCACCGCGACGGCATCATCAGCCAACAACCCGCCGCCGCTGACCGCCCGATCAGTTTCACCATGTTCATCACCTGCACCAGCTGGCAGTGCTACCTGCTACGCCTATCGGCGCCCAACAGACCCCTGCCCTAAGGTGTCCTGTGAAAAAACTTGGCATCATCGCCCTCACGATGGCACTGCTAAACCCCGCGCTGCCTCTCGGTCTGGTTGGGTTGCTCGCTAACCCAGCCGCCAACTGCGCTGCCAGCGACCTCACCATCACCGTGACCCTCGATCATCTGCAGGCCACCACCGCCGATGGTGTCGCGGTCAGTTTGGATAAGACGCAACTAGCGCGGGCCGCGACCATCATCACTATCGGCGCGCACACCGCCGGAGTCACCCGTGACGCGATCATCATCGCTTTGATGGCGGCGCTAACCGAGTCTAGGCTGCGTAACTTAGCTAACACCACCGCCTACCCGGAAACAGCTAACTACACCCATGACGGGGACGGAAGCGATCATGACTCGTTGGGTTTGTTCCAGATGCGCCACCAAACCGGCTGGGGCACGATCGCCCAATTAATGGATCCCACCTATCAAACCAGAGCCTTTTACGGCGGAAAAACCGGCCCTAACCACGGTACCCCGCGGGGCTTGTTGGATATTCTGGACTGGCCTACACTCACCTTGGGTCAAGTAGCGCAGGCCGTGGAAATCTCCGCCTACCCCAACCGCTACGAGCTTTGGCAGCCGGTCGCCCAAACTATTTTGGATGCCTTGACCCGACCAGGAGGTCCCCGCCTAGATCAAACACCCCCCGACGTGTCGCAGGTTGTTTTCCCCCTACCGTCTGGCACATGGGTGATGGCTTCGCCCTATGGTTGGCGTATCCACCCTGTCACCGGCCAAAACACCTTCCACGCGGGCACCGACTACGCTGCCCCCGACGGTACACCCATCATGGCGGTCGCTGACGGGATCGTTACCTACGCTGGCCCGTTGGGCGGCTACGGGCACGCCATCGACATCGCCCACACCATCGATGGGCAACTTGTCACCTCACGCTACGGGCACATGTGGGAAGGACACCTATATGTAGCCGAAGGTGAACAGGTGCTAGCTGGCCAACACATCGGCGATGTCGGCTCTGACGGGATATCCACCGGCCCCCACCTGCACCTCGAAATCCACCTCACCTTAGGCACCACCAACCCGGCCATCTGGCTGAACCAACACCAAGCCGCCCAGCTGGACCAGCCCGTCTTAAGTGCCGCCGGCTGCTACACCTAACAAGGACACCACCATGGGACCCGACTTCACCGCCATCAACCAAACCAACATCGGGCAAGTCATCGGCGCGTTATTGACCATCGTTTTAATCAGCGCAGCCGCTAGTTTGATCATCGCCGCTATCATCTGGGCCTACGCCACCGCCACCGGCAACTGGCAACTGGCCACCAAAGGACGAGTCGGCGCACTAGTGGCACTTGGCGCAGCAGCCGCGGCGGGGGCTGGCGTATCAATCGTCAACTGGCTAATCATCATCGGTCATCGGCTCTAACACCACCCCACCAGCCCCCAGCAAGGCCTCCGCAGCTCCGAAAACCGCTGCCAAGCATCATCACGACGCTCCAGCAGCACCCCAGGAGCTAACAAACCCGCCACCCTAAGCGATCCCATCAACCGTGTCCAGGTACCCACCCGCCCGGCCTGATTAATCACCCCAAAGGATAACCAACTCGGGCTCGCCACATAATCGGACTAGCAGAGCTGGTCAAAGGATCCGCTGGCACCATACCACCAGCAGCAGATAGGGGTGATTGTTTGAATACTCAGCTCAAGTCTGGAATAGCCGCAACCCAGACTAGCCACACGCCATTTTCAGCCAGAAAGCACAAACCATCGTTAGCTAGGTGATCTACTGGCGGTGGTGGACTTGGCGTCTAGCGCGACAGCCCGAGCTGGTGTGGCAGTTTGGGTGGCCTGGATTGGTGGACGACCGCTATAGGTGCTCGATCGAGACGGCTGATGGTCGTTGGTGGGCGTCCCATTTATGGGCGATCAGCGCAGTGATGGCGAACAGCGGATTGACGGCTAGTTTGACGCCCGCCCACAGCGCCCAGAAAAAGATCAGATACCACCATTTTTGGCCACTGTTGTTGGCGATGGCGGTGCAGGTGGCCGCCAGAACCAACAGCGGACCGGCTAACAAGAAAGCCGGGATCGTCCACCAGAATCCGGCCATGGTGCGAGTATGGGCGATCAACAAGTTGATCGGCGAGTGGGTATGCCACCACCACACCAGTTTCGCGGTCCAGATAAACACCCAGCTGATCATCGTGGCTCCTTCCAGCTTGTGGACACAAACATGCCTGATCTGCCTCGACAAGTCCAATAGGCGGTCAAACTATTTAGGGTGCGTCGACGCACCTTGGTGTTAGCCCAGCCAGCAGCGGCGGGTATTTGATCGGAAAGGCCGCCATGTTCCTTGAACCAACTCCTCTCACCGCCAAACTGGTTGGCCTGTGGCCGATGGATATCGCGATATCACCTAACGATGACGGCCTGCCAGGGATTGCTCAACTATCCAACATTGTGGGGGCGATCATGACGGTCGGTTTGATATTAAGTGTGCTGGCGTTGATCGTGTCGGCGATCATGTGGGGGTTCGGCGCTAACTCGTCGAATCCCCACATGGCTTCCCAAGGCAAACTGGGGGTGATCATTTCTTGTGTGGCCGCTATCATCTGCGGTGCCAGTGTGACACTGATCAACTTTTTTTGGCACGTCGGCCAAACGCTCTAACCCCGTATCCCATAGACAGTAGGTGACGGCGATGGGTATTTGTGAAGTGCCTGGCATCGATCTGGTTTGCCAAAATGTTGGCCAGGGGGCCGCCTATTTGGTGTCAGCCCCCTTTGCTTGGCTAGCCGATGCGCTAGCCAACCTAGCGGGCTGGCTATTCGAGCAAGTGTGGAATGTGCTAGACGAAACCACCCTGGTTGATGTCACCGATCCGGCCTACCAGCAGGTATACGCGCTCCTGTTCGGGGTAGCCGTCATGGTGATGTTGATCTTCTTCGCTGTTCAACTGATCACCGCTTTGATCCGCCAGGAACCAGGCGCCCTGGGCCGGGGGTTGACCGGGCTAGCGAAAGCGGTGCTAGGGTCTTTTTTGTTGCTCACCTTGACTGAACTGCTCCTTGAAGGCGTTGATCAGATTTGTGTCGGCCTGGTCCACGCCACCGGTAACACGATGGAAACGATGGGCACCAAACTAGCCGGGTTGACTGTCGGGATCGGTTCGATCAGTTTAGCTTCCGCCGGGGCGGGTGCCTTGTTGATCATATTCCTGGCCGGATTGATGATCGCCGCGACCTTGGTCGTCTGGTTTTCCCTCCTGATCCGTAAAGCCCTGATCCTGGTCGGGTTAGCGTTCGGGCCGCTAGCGTTAGCGGGCGCCAGTTGGGATGCAGCGCGGGGCTGGTTTGGGAAATGGGCGTCCTTTGTTATCGCTATGATCGTATCCAAGTTGGTGCTGATAACGATCTTACTGATCGGTGTGTCCTTAGCGTCCTCACCGTTGGAACCAGACTTACAGTCGATATCCGAACCGGTCACCGGCGTGGTGTTGATGCTGATCGCCGCGTTCGCCCCCTACATGGCTTACAAATTCATCTCCTTCATGGGCGCTGACATGTACCACCTGATGTCAGCAGAGACCGAAGCGAAAAACGCGTTGAACCGGCCTATCCCCACCAAACCAGCCCCCTTACAGCCCCCCACCACGATCACCAACCCAACCAGCGGAGCTAGCCCGCCACCGGCCAGCCCAGCAGCCACCGCTAAACTACCGGCCGTCTCAGCCGGCGCCAGTTCGGGCGGCGCCGCCTCTGCTGGGTCGGCTGGCGGCGCGGGCGCAGCGGGAGCGAGTTTAGCGGTCGGCGCGGCCACCGCTGGCCCGCAAATTGGTCAGCTGATCGCCGGGTCAACCACCCAAACTGGGCCTCAACCGCCCCCGCCACCAGTTCCGGCGGTCAACTAACATGCCCCAAACGCTAAACCGTGATCAATACGAGTTAACGCCCGTCAAGTTTTCTCGCCTACCTAAACCAGGGGTCCTGCTCGGGTTGAACGGATCTCAACTAGCCTGCCTCGGTGTGGCCGTGGCCGCTTTGATCAGCGCCCTATACATCGGCGGTCGCGCCGCATTCATCATCTCAGCGATCATTTGGCTACCCGCCACCACGCTCGCGCTGGTGGGTGTGCAGGGACGCCAACTAGTCGACTGGGCACCCATCGTGATCTCTTGGATCACCCGCCGCCTCCAAACAGACACCACGTTCACCCGCGACATCATCAAACCCCAACCTGCCGGACTACTGCCCATACCCGGTGTCACCTTGAAAGCCTACCAAGACCCCACCAGTGGGGCGTGCCTGATCTACGATCCCACCTTGGGGACACTAACCGCCACAGTCGAGGTCACCCACCCCAGCTTCATCCTGCTCGACCCCGCCGATCAGGAACGCCGTATCCAAACTTGGGGCCGCGTCCTCGCCTCGTGTTGCCGTTCGGGACGTATCGCCCGCCTGCAAATCCTCGAACGTACCCTACCCGATTCTGGAAGCAGCCTGGCCGACTGGTGGACCAGGCACGGCCACGATGATGGCTCATGGACCGCCCGCATCTACCAAGACTTAATCACCAGCGCCGGCCCAGCCTCCGAGAAACACGTCACCACCATCTCGGTGGCTTTGGACATGAAAACAGCCGCGAAAGCGATCCGGGCCGCGGGACGCGGCCTGACCGGCGCGGCCAGCGTACTAGCCCAAGAGATGACCACCCTGTCTGCTGCTTTACGCAGCGCCGACCTTATCCCCAGCCGATGGCTGACCGACGACCAGCTGGCGGTCATCATACGGACCGCCTACGATCCCAACGCCACCAACACCCTAGAGCGAAACCCACATATCGGACGCAACCTAGCCGATGCTGGACCGCTCGGCTTGCAAGAAACCTGGAACGATTTACACACCGACTCCGCCTACCATAGTGTGCTTTGGATATCCGAGTGGCCCCGCACCCAAGTGTTTCCCGGTTTCCTAGCCCCCATCATGTTGTCATCTGGTATCCGCCGCACCTTCGCCTTGACCTGCACACCACTACGAGCCGACATCGCCGCCAAAGACATCCGCCGTAAGAAAACCGAACACCTCGCTAACCAAACGCAACGCGCCAAAATCGGCCAAATCGAAGACGCCACCCAAACCGCCGCATACCAAGACGTCCTCCAACAAGAAGCCGACCTGACCGCCGGACACGGCATCATGCGTTTCACCGGACTGATCGCTATCTCCGCCCCCACCCCAGACCAACTCCAAGCCGAACAAGCCGCCATCGAACAAGCCGCCATCCAAGCCGCCTGCGAAACCCGCCTCCTAGTGGGCCAACAAGCCACCGCCTTCACCGCCGCCGCCCTACCACTGTGCCAAGTCACTTAACACCAAAAGGCCGGCGGCATGTAGTTTATGATTACTGCAACAAACACCTGGAACGGTCGAGCTACCCACACCCGACCAGTTATCAGATCGGGTACAGCATCAATCAAACTCTGCTCAACCCACCCAACAGGACCCGATCAGATGCTGAGCAGTGGCCACTTGGCGCCACCAGCCGGCGATCAGCGGCAGCGTTGCTGATCACCGGCTGGTTGGCTGGTGCGGCTAGCAGGTCTGCTGGCTGAGCGCACCTATCTAGGTGTGAACCACCATCGAGCACCTCGCCCAGCCGGTTTGACCAGTCCAACTAGACCAAAACCTGACCAGTTGACCGCCCGCACCGCCGCCCAGCCTCATCTACCCCAGCACCAAGACACTACCGCCACACTAGCCGGAGCGTATCCGTTCCTCGCCGAAGGCGGCCTTGGCTCGCAGGGAGTGTTCGTCGGGCAGGACATGTTCAGCGGCTCCAGTTTCGTGTATGACCCGTGGGTGCTGTATCGCCACGGCGTGATCACCGCGCCGAACATTGTGCTCGCCGGGATCGTCGGCTCCGGCAAGTCGAGCTTAGCTAAATCGCTGTACACCCGGTCGATGCCGTTCGGGCGTAGGGTCTATGTGCCAGGCGATCCAAAAGGCGAACACACCCCAGTGGCCGAAGCGGTCGGCGGGATGGCCATCCGGCTCGGCCACGGACTACCGAACCGGCTCAACCCGCTCGATGAAGGCTACCGGCCCGCCAGCGTCTCGGATGCCCAATGGCGCACCCAGGTCGACTCGCGGCGCCGCGACCTGGTCGGCGCACTAGCCGAAACGGTCCTCGACCGGCCACTAGCCCCCCTCGAACACACCGCCATCGATACCGCATTAGCCTCAGCTGTGGCCTCCTACATGGTGCCGATACTACCGATGGTCGTCGAACGAATCCTCACCCCGGATTGCCGCGATGATCCCGACGGTCGGCTGGCCGAGGACGGCCGCCAAGTCGGTCATGCTTTGCGCCGCCTCGTCGCCGGCGACCTAGCTGGCCTGTTCGACGGGCCATCCACCATCACCTTCGACCCTAGTTTGCCGATGATCTCACTCGACCTGTCAGCAGTCGCCGACAACTCGACACTGATATCCGTGTTGATGACTTGCTCATCCGCGTGGATGGAAGCGGCCCTGCTCGACCCGGAGGGTGGACAACGTTGGGTCGTCTACGACGAAGCCTGGCGGCTGATGTCCCACCCCGCACTGCTACGCCGCATGGACGCCCAATGGCGACTAGCCCGCCACTACGGGATCGCTAACATGTTGATCTTCCACCGCCTCGGCGACCTGGACAATGTTGGCGACCAAGGCTCCGCCATGCGCGCCCTCGCATCGTCTTTGTTGGCGAACGCGGAGACCCGGATCATCTACCGGCAAGAATCCGACCAGACCAGTTTGACCGGTGAAGCGTTAGGCCTGACCGGTACCCAGATGAAACTGCTGCCCACCTTGGCTACCGGTCAGGGTTTGTGGCGTATCCGCAACCACACCTACCTGGTCCAACATCAACTACACCCTGACGAGTCCCAACTGTTCGACACCCGCCGACGGATGCTCTAGGAGGCTGGTGAAAAATCACGCGTTATCTGCGGAATACTGGATCGGGCGATCTACTGCCGACATATCTAGCATTAGTAGACCCACTGCACACACAAGATATGGGATCACAGCTCATCCCGC
>Ga0123354_10006717_pt1 | contig 17154 bp, 11 predicted proteins | sample TergutLab28metaG_2_FD_97872 | JGI IMG/M metagenome (GOLD analysis project Ga0123354, IMG submission 97872) | Labiotermes labralis P4 segment gut microbial communities from Petit-Saut dam, French Guiana - Lab288 P4 | ecosystem: Host-associated > Arthropoda: Insects > Digestive system > Gut ...
AAGTATAGGGCAACCGTGTAATATCTAATGTAAACTGATGTGCAGGGCAGCCATGTAATATCTAATGTAAACTGAAGTGTAGGGCAACCGTGTAATATCTAATGTAAACTGAAGTGTAGGGCAACCGTGTAATATCTAATGTAAACTGATGTGCAGGGCAGCCATGTAATATCTAATGTAAACTGAAGTATAGGGCAACCGTGTAATATCTAATGTAAACTGAAGTGTAGGGCAACCGTGTAATATCTAATGTAAACTGATGTGCAGGGCAGCCATGTAATATATAATGTAAACTGAAGTGTAGGGCAACCGCGTAATATCTAATGTAAACTGAAGTGTGGGGCAACCGCGTAATATCTAATGTAAACTTAAGTGTAGGGCAACCGTGTAATATCTGATGAAAACTGATGTGCAGGGAAGCCACGTAATATTCGGTAGGGCCGTCGTTTAATATTTTATACAAACTGTTTCTAAGTGCGGCCAAGTAATGTTTAAATAGGACTTTCATGTAATATTTCATGCAAATTATATCGCAGGGCATTCGTGTAATATCTAATTTAATTTTTGTGTAAAGCGGTCCAGTAATGTTAATATCAGTCCTTTTTTGGGTTTATAATGTGGTGTTTAAATGCAATTTTTGTATGATGGTTATGTAATATTTAGTTGAAATTGTTTTTAGGGCGATCATTTAACATTTATTTTAAGTTGTTTTGTGGCCCGTTATGTAATACAGGGTTATTCGACATAATTGTCATACACAATACACTTGAGATAGGAGTATATGTGTTTTTTTATTTAATAGAACAACACTCCAAGTTTTTGTTACATACCTTAGAGGTGCTGTATATGTGCACCCTTTGCGATTCTAAGAACATCAACACGATAATCGAGTTCGTTCCAAACTGTTTGTAGCATGTCAGCGGTGATAGTTTCAATGGCGGTTCTGATTCGTGTCTTCCGTTCCGGGATACTTGCGGGATGAGAAGGAACATAAACCTGATCCTTGACGTAACCGCATAGAAAGAAATCACATGGGGTTGCATCTGGAGAACGAGGTGAGAGTTGTTAAAACCCCGACAATTATTTCGAATAACCCTGTATGTAATGCGAATTGTTATATGAGGAGGTAATATTGTCTGAGATGTAAATGTAAATCATTAACAGAAGAATATGTGTAGTTAGTTTTGTGTTTGGACGAAGGAACATGGCCTTTTTAGATCCTGTACCTCTGAACGTATATATGGGACGTACCTTCTCCAAAATTCGGCCTGAATACCTGCTTATCATTTCTGAGGCTTCTCGCCTCTGGTCCCTTAGGATGTGCCAGACGCCAACTTGATTAGGGCACAGCTTCTTGCTTCTAAATCTATTACAATTCATAATTCATCAATCGTGCTATTATCCGACGATTTAAAGTGCCGGGTTGCTGACAATGACGTAAAATAAACTGCAAGATATTTTGTTTTTCTTTAAATTACTTCATGAATAAACCAGTTGCCTTTCCTGATGCTGCCTTGGGAAACAAAACTGGAGAAGTTTTACAAAACTGCAAATGAAGGGTTAGAATTTCTGCATGAAATATTTTCTTTATTAATTTTTCTTCTCCAGGCACCAAAAGAAATAATAACTTTTAAGTTTTAGAGACTGAACTCTTTTCCTGCAAAATTACGTTTCTGAATCTTTTTTAATACTTGGATTATTATAAGTTTATCAGATTTTTGTGGCGATTCAAAAAGAACGGTAAAAAAAAACAGAACTTTGAAGAAGAAATTAAGATTTGCATTAGAATATCCAGTTCTAAGGCAGGAATTTTTCTTACTTCTCGACGGGAGTCACTGAGTTAAAAAGCACAAATAAGTATATACCTTTTGGTTCACAACTTTGTAAACGTCTGTTAATGTTTCGTTGTTAATTACGTCATGAACGGTGTAGGTTTAGGTTTGAAGAAAATTACAAATATTTTATTTCTTTGAAACATAGAAGCAAAACGAACTTGAGATGTTTAATGTTTTTACAACGTCGTTGATGTTTGAAGTATTTCTCGATATTATGCCCTGTACGTTGGTAAATATTTAGTAACAATTCAGAGGAGCTTACTGCCTCAATCTTCACCATAGTCCAAATACCTTCAGATTGATTTATATTACTTATTTCAGCTTCTATAAAGAAGTAGGGAGGATGATGCCCCGAAACGTCCGTAAATATTTAACAATGGGCATAGCATCATGCTCCAGAAGCCTTTAGGCTTCGCAGTAAATTTTCGTGTGAATGTAAACTCCGGAGGAAGAATCGGACACACCTGCTTTGAAGTTTGGCAAACCCTGAACGCATCAGTTACTTTACGAACGTGCGATTGAGACGACAAACTGCATGGTCGTACAAGGTATTCCGTTTGTTGAATATATTGACATGACAACCATACGCTTCTTTATACTTTCGAATTGTACGGTCTTATAGTGGGGGACTGAGGTTTCCTCCCTGTTGTATGTATCTCTGGTGAGAATATTTATTTATCTATACAGATTTTAAGGTCACACGATCGTGGATATTAAGAAATTATTTTCCGAAATTCTGCGCCTTATAGTGCAGTGAAAGTACCGAAGTTTCGGAGGAATTCATTGCCTTTGCAACAAATGAGATCTTTTTCCCTGTTGATGGAAACAACAGTTTCCTTTCAATCGCCGGTACTCGTCTTCCACACTACGTATTGTTACATCCAAGAATACAACAATGTTCAATATAAACAATTATATTGAGTTTATAATTATTTGACGGAGTATTTGTGTGTATGTAAACACTGTGGACGACAAGCGTCTTCTTCATTTTTTTGACGCCTTTACAATGTACAGTCTCGCAACGTTCGTTATTGCAACGAATATTTTGGCGCGTTTGCAGAATTGCGTAACGCGACAATTAGCTTCGTCATGTTTCTTTGTCCGTCTGTCCGTCCTCACGGAACAACCCGACTGCCACTGGACGGATTTACTTGAAATCTGATATTTTGAGTATTTTCCGCAAATCTGTCGATAAATTCAAGATCCATTTAAATATGACTAGAATAACGTGTATTTTACATGAAGACCAAAATACATTTTCGATCATGTATCACTCATTTCTTCATAGAATGAGAATTTTTTCGGACAGAATTTGTACAGAAAGTCGAAACACATTTATGTTCGATACCTTTTTTTTTCCGAAGATCGTGCCATTTGTGAGATAATATGGAAAATATTAGAGCCGGACAATCCACGGATGACAATGTGGCTGTTGCACATTGCATGTTGGATACCTAAGAATACAAACGCTCTCTCCGATTATGTAATAATTATCGCTCTTCCACTGTAACAATGGTTGCACGAACGCCTCAGCATTACGTCACACCTAAACAGCATGTCTTGTGTTGTATTCCTGTAATGCCTTCCGGGAAGGTACTCCGACCTAACTGCACCTGCCTCGTGAAGACACTAAAATTTGAAGGGGCTCGTCTAGTAGCGTCAGCGCCGAAGTCACTAATTTCTATGCTGCCACCAGCCAGATGCCGACCAAATTTAGACTGTCGGGATTCTGACAAACTTCTCTGCCACACAACGAAGTAAAATGCAAAATGCGCTCATTTTTATTTTTCAGTTAACTTATCTAATACTCCAGGGACATCAATCAGTAGTCAACAGTGCGCCAATTATGTCAGTAGAATTTAGTAATTAACCCAAAAATATTTAATATTAAAGTAAAAATAAAAATATACAAACAACCATAATTTACACAATCACAATATAACAAATAAAAAGTTCGAATTTAGTAGTTGACCCAAATACTCGTCTTGCATCCCTTTATATAGGCCACGGAACGCCAGTCGTTTAGAATAAATTTCTAACGTCCAACACAGCTTACCTTGGACACTCAGCAGCAGTCTGTGTCTCGTACACATAATATAAATTCTTTTTCAGCGTAAAAGTCAGAACAATACTTCACGTTGACCAAACACGTAAGTATAACCAAAATTTCCACGAGAATGAGGGCGTTTGCCTGGTTACAGTGGACTATATAGAGTAGGGCCGCTGACACATCTAAAAATGGGCGTATTCTTCAGTGCATTACACTGTTTGCCACGGGAAAGTTCACTGAAAGTTCATAGACTCCGCTACTTTACGGCAAAATGGAAATCAATGTCTGATTTGCACATATTTGTAAGTGCAGTGCACTGCTCTTGTCAGCATTCAGAAGCTTGTCGCATCTGTGCGCGACTGACTTCCCAACTCAAATTTATAGGTACATTGTTCATTTATTACATTCCCTTTGCGAAGTCGTATACGACTCATATTGTGAGCAAGAGAGGTTTCAGTCTTGCATTCAGGCATTAAAGGAGTAACCATAAAACTGATAGTTAATACTGCTTATGTGTTTAGATAGTGTAGCGAAGTTTCAGAGCTTGTTCAAATAACCAAGAACATGGTGTGGTAGAGAGTTAGCAAATAACTGCTTGTGGTTTGTTGCGCAGCTGAAGTTTGGACTAGCGATACACCTTACCTCCGTTTACTGGCTTGTTTACTCTTATACATGTGGGAGGAAATTACTGTTAATATTCGACTGAACAACGCCATTGCATTTTCTAAGGCTATTAATTACAGAACCACATCGTCATGACGTTCTATGAATTGAAAAAGCAAAAGACCACATATTCTTTTTAACCCTTAGTATTTACAGCATGTGACTTTGCTGTTAGAGACGGCTCTTTATGTAGCCGCTTTCGCTACGGGAAGAGTATAAAAATTCATATTATGTTGATGGAAAGAAGCCAAATTATGTCATTAGGTAAAGTGATCTTTGACACATGAAAGTAACTTGTATGTTTTTCTCTAATCATGTTGTAGACAGTACTGTACCAAGTATCATCTTCAATATACCAAAGGAAATGACATATGGAACCAATCATAATATACCAAAATTTAAAATGGAACGACAAAATTTATATCTACCCTAATGAGATAATGATGTGGTATGGGGAGGATTACTTGCTGGTCTCAAATTTATAAGTGATTTTGGAAGTTTAATTTATATATGTTTCTTAAGGCCCATCCGGTAGTTCTGTTGTCTAAGGCGCAGGTCTGAAGCCGCTTGATTGCTGAGATCGCTGAGTAGGCAGCGGCCTCTGCGATGATCTGATGTCTTGCTCAAAGGAGTCCTACCGGGTGTGCGTCTAATTGTGTGTGATCTAGAAACCTAACAATGAGGCGGTCTGGATCCTAGTTGGGCTGTAGCACCACAGAAAGGAAAAAATTCGTAAAGAATATATTTCTCTTTTAAAATTCTGAAAACGTTTGATTCTGCAAATCTCACAAATAATACTGACCTTGAAAAAGCTAAGCAGTAAAACAGGATAAAGCGAAAATTGTTATAATAAAGAGATAATATCATAGCGTGCTTCTACTGTCATGTGGTAATCATCAGGGGATTCTTTCACAAGATTTCTTTATAAGGGAGACTTGCAACAAATTCTACTCTTAAAAAACGGAGAAACATTTAATCGCTAAATAAGGAATTGACTAAAACACCGTTTTTAATCTTTCCTGAATATTATTCAGTCATTTTCTTTCTTAGAGAAAAGTTAAAAAAAAGTGAATTGGTAACGGGAAAGGGGATATTAGACTTTTCCCCTACCTGATAAAACGCAAGCAGCTAACAGTAAACGTCTTTACATTTCACATTACTAATTTTACCTGCTGTAAACTCTAAACTATCAAGCTCATGTAACGGCACAGGAACGTTATAAGGAAACCCCTGATGATGACCTTCTGGTGGTAGAGATATTTTGCCCTATTAGATCTGTTCTGTAGACTGATATTTCAGAGTTCAGTCTTTCTAACCAACCTTTCATGAATTTGTGCACGAGGAGTTGGTTAGGAAGATTGAATTTGATTTCATGTGCATTGCATCCAATATTAATATGTCAAAGTTATGTTCGAATGTATTATTTATTTTAAGTTCTAAGTGTGCACTTTCCTTACCAGTCTAAAACATGAACGATGCCGAGCTTACAGTTTGTCGTGACGTTTTCGTTCACGCCATATCTCAATTCTTGTAACTGGATACCCAGCAAAGTAACGCCAACATCACTGCACGGCAGCATACTCATATGTCATAGCCGAGGTTATGGGTCCTTGGTGTCTGTGTCGTCGGGCGAAAGGTTTGCCACTGTGGAAGGAATGTAGTGCCCGAATCTATTCCGCTAGCCGCGCGGTCTAAGGTTTAGGAATGGCAGCTTGCTCGCTGGGACTGAGAGGTGGGTGGGTGGGTGGGTAGGTAGGTAGGTAGATAGGTGGTTGGATGGATGGATGGAGGGATGGAAGGATAGGTGATGGATGACATATTTTTTAATCTCTCTTCCGTGATATCAATTTCATGCTTTCTGGTGTGGCCACATTAATTATGTCTGTGGAAATGTAAAAAATTATTTATCAGTTTTCTCCATATCCCTTTACTTTCGATTTCTTGATCACAAATATTTTCCCCTGTAATCGTTTATCAAATATATTACATTTTCATTCTTTCGTTAACGTGGTTTATCAATTTATCTCACCTACGCAAAGCAAAGTGCAATATTCTAATTCTACTTCTGAAAAGACCGCGATAATTAGAACTCCAAAGCAAAGTCTAATCGGAGGTTTCATGCTTCCTTGTTCATATGATTTTTTTTTTTACTTTTGGCGCAACAGCCCCCAGTGGGCAAGGTCCTCCTCATTCACAAAGTTTCTAGATGACACTCAACGACGCACAACACTCGGTAGGACTTCTCTGGACGAGTGATCAACTCGTCGTCTAGACCTCTGCCTGACAACTCACAACACACAGACATCCCTGCCCCCTGTGGAATTAGAACCCACAATTTCAACAGGCGAGCGGCCGCTGACCTACGTCTTAGAACGCGCGGTTGCTGGGACCGACGTATATATGGTTTAGCTGTAATATATTAACATTGGTTGTACCGTCTTACTACCAAACGACGAAAGACTTTCAGTGCCCAGTGCCGGAAAGTAAGCTTTATTATTGGGAACTTAATTCTCTTACACAAACAAAAGGACGGAACGTTGAAATGAAATCCTTTGCAAGTTGCGTAAAATTCTCTCAGAGACGAATGTATTGTGCTGAAGACAGCTTTATTGCATTAGCGAATACTGTAATCAAATTGCCGGTTCTTCGATTCTTTGTCTTGAGACAAAGAGACGACAGGCTTTGTTCTGTACAGAATAAAGAATAACGAGATTCCGTCTGACCGTTAGTAGAAATATCATTTAAAGTTTCAATTTTTGAGGTTCGAAGACAAAAGCAGCAATTCGCAGATCTTTAGAATTAACGAGTCGTTATGTACTTGGTCCGTGAAAGAGTAAATAGAAGGAAGCAAAAGTGTTAATATAATTTAGAACAACAACAATGCTAACGAAAGTATAAACCTGCATGGCTTGATTTTAATACGTGCATGTGTTTTGTGCTTTTACAAGTTTTTGGGAGGGCTTATTGTGATGTCTTAAAATTCTGAATTATTAATGTTAGCGTGGGCATGTCTAGAAAGATGTATTGCTGATAATCCGAAAGGTGCAGAATAGGGCAAGAAATGTTTCGAGTTTTATGGAAACGGAATATTCCTTACCGTCTTCTCAAGAGATTTCCTAATGCCAGATAAATCCACTGCTTTTCCTTGAGCATTCTTTTTTTTTTGTTACATTTTATTGTAGTCGCTACACCTTCACTTGTGCATCCGGAATTGTGTGTTTCCCTCTACATTTCCGGCCAGAATTAGTACGAATTATCCTATCTCGTCCATTATTTTTACACGCGTTGCGCCTTTCATAGGATTACCCTGGTAATAAGTGCGAGGGAGAGTCAAATTAAAACCTTAAAAGTGCGATAAAAATTCGAAACACCGCTCGATTGTCTTTTAAGTTGACAACAATGATACTCATGGTTTGAAGAGTGGCCGACAGGTGGCAGTGCGATGCAGTAATGCAACATGACGGCCCAGTAATTGTGTAAAGATGGCGGCCCCGCTTGCAACATGCACCAGTGAAGAACAACGTTCTGTCATCCGTTTTTTTTTAAGTATTGAAGGGGCAAAACCCATCGAAATTCTTCGACGAATGAACGTTCAGTATGGCGATGCAGTCACTACAGCAAGTGTACGAGTGGACTAGGAAGTTCATGAACAGCATTAGTTCTATAACAGACTCTACTCGACCTGGTCAGGCACACCGAGTAGTGACACCAGAGAACATTTCAGCAGTTGAAGTCGACGTGAAGGAAAATCGCCGCATAACAATGAATGAAATAGCCGCACATCTGGATATGAGTCATGGATCAGCACACCATATTGTCCATGATAAAAAAAAATAAAATATTTAAGGTTTTCATTTGACTCGCCCTCGTACGTGACTCAGAAAACGTACCGTAGTTTATTTTTCAACGGAACTCCAGATATTTTTTCCGAATCTGACATATATTCTTTTCCAAGACCGTATTTCGTTTGATCTAGAACACCTTATACATATATAATGCTTGTTATTTATGAATCACAAATTAACTGTTGCTTCAAACATGCGCTTTTGTGCTTCTAAATTTCTCGTATTATGGATTTTAAAAGAATAAAAATTACTGAGTTGTGGGGCGTTTCCAGTGGCTTCAAGTAACCCGTCAAAATTTCTTCCAATTCGGAAGTTGAGAGTAGTGAGGCACACAAACATTTACGCAAGCTGTATTGTTATCTGATAAGCCAGCTTTTTTTGTTAAAAATTATGGGCAGTTATTTCAGATCCTGCCACTTGGAACAGGCATTATATCTTTATTATTATGCTCTTCAGACAAATATTCAAAAAAAATATTTCGAATTGTTGTTTAGATGGTTTAAGTCATGATAAACACAACAGATGTTTAGATTTTTCTATACTGACTGTCAGCCAGTCCGTGTTAACAAGTTCGGTCACTCTGTGAGTGAAGGCAGAAAGTTATTCCTTAATGTTTTATCAAACTCAGTGTGATAAGACAAAGACTTTTCATTTTGTAAAGTTACGTACTTCAAAGAGGATAGTGATAATTATTTTTTCATTATATTGCAAATGCTAATATTTATTAAATAAACCAGAAAGTGGTAACAATGAAGAAGTGTGGAAGATCAATTTATCGGTCGGCAAGGCAGTCTTGACGCTACTAAAAAATTTGCAATAGTACGGTACCTTCTGGCGAACCATTCACATATTTATTTTTTGTCAAGACGTGTACCGTGCGATCTCTAACGTAAAGTGAGAAAGCACATTAATTTACTGGTTGCCTGTGGAAATCTCAGCTAGAGATTAAATTTGACCAATTTTCCCCTTGAATTTTCAGTAGAAATTTCACTATTATAATACAGAAAGTATCCAACACATTCCTACCTAAATGACGTTTTCCATATTAACTCTGCCTCAGAAAGACGTAGACCAGCTGGCAGTAAGTATTTCCTGGGGCAGCCAATGGATTTCTAGTCGTCTTTCGCAATAATCAGTGATAAAATTACATTCGAAATTCTCACATTGGCTGACATAACTCGAAATCTTTCCTTACACACTCATGGTAGAAAGTTATCTGTATCTGGTAATTAGTGGTAGTCTGCATTCAGAATTAAGAATATCGCCAAGGTATTGATTACGTCCTGCTTGACTAGGTAAGATGCCACTGAACTTGAAAAAGGAATGCAAACATAACACGGCTTAAGAACAGAATTAGGTTAGTAAAGTTTTTTGAGAAATATGAGAAAAGAAGGAAGGGAGTTATTTCTTTACGTGGAAGTAGAAGAACCCTCAGAAATTTTGTTATGTGCTTAACAACCTAGCAAACAAGTATACAGTTTCAATTGTTATTTAGCTGCAAGGAGCTTAGGCCTTCTTCAGAAGCGAATATCTACTGGTGTAGCCAAGAAACTTCCTACAATTATTAATTGCGAGTTTTCATTGTCCTTTTTTTTTAAAGAAACCACTACTTGTCCCTATCCAGAGCCAGATTAATTTACTCAGCAACTTCATACTACATTTTGTTTGATGATTTAATTCGAATTTACACTCCCATCAGCGCAAAGACTTCAACTCTGTTTATTCAGGGATTCTAAGCAAACCTTTTTGTAAATGTCCCATGCTTTCTATTGTTGCCACATTTCTCGCCTATCTGGCCTTCAGTATCTTCCGTTGCGTAGTTTATTCCAAAGAACACACCCAACTCCGTGGTCTTTGTAAAACATTTTTCAAAATCTCTGCTTTCCTGACAACGAACACCTGGTAGTTCTGCATTAGACATCCAGTGACGAAGACCATAAATTATAGGCTGTCCGCGCCTGTAAATTTATTGTAAATCTTTAACGTCATTACATTTTCGAATCTGTAAATTATGCTCAATATATAAGGTTCTTTATGTTAACAACATATTAATCTTCTGAAAGCGGTAGCACTTGGAGGGGTAACGTGCAAAGTCTGGTACAAGGTTCAGTCAGATGCTCTCCTGTTGATGCGCAATGCCATCGGCGCTGGAGACCTGGTCTCTGAAACAAGTTCTTAATGTAATTAATTGTGTACTAACGAAACAGATTTTCTCACAAGAACCGACCGCTAGTTGACAAGAGGTGTGAGCGACGGCATTACGAGGGTGCAACATTTCAGAGAAAAATGCACAGTTTAATAAAATAATCCGAAGGTGATTATGATTTGACCGATCTTCCACGTTCTTCAGTGACGGTTCTCAAAGCAGTACAAGTGGGAGAAATAGTTTTGAAAAACGGAAGGGTCACAATTCCAAATCCCCCCCCCCCTGCATTAGATTTGTTCGTCGAAAACGTACACAACATTTTCTCTGTGGAACTGGGACGTAGTAAATTATGTGCACGCTGGATACCAAATTGTTAAGCGGAAGAATACAAACACCGATTACAATTGATAACCGACAAGATGAAACTATTTTGATTTATTTACTTTAATCTGCTCTACATATTTCGGGTAATGTTTTTGCCCATCATCAGGATCTTATCACTGTAACTACAGCTTCTGGTAATGTCCACCGATGTTGCCGCCAGCAGCAACGTCGGTGAACATCGGTAGTTACAGTGATATGCTACTGATGATGGGCTAAAACATCGCCCGAAACGTGTAGAGCTGATTAAAGTAAATAAATCAAAATAGGTTGTTGAATCTTGTTGGTTATCAATTGTAATTGTACTAGCGATGCACGAAACACGAACGTTAAACAAACACCGATGTTTTTAAATTGCTAATTCACTTCTGCAAAGGACTCAAGGAGGAAAAGAATTTGTGGAATCCATTCTGACATGCGGTATGACCTGGTCGCGTTATTTATCTCCTCAAAACAGGCTGGAATAGAATGGAAACATCCATCTTCGCCGAGACGAAAGGAATTGAAAGTGTAAGCTTGCTAGAAAAGTGAAAATTTCTCTATTCTGTGTCACAGAAGGGGTCACCCTAATTGAATTCATGCCTCGGAACAAAATGCTTACAGCGACACGCTGCGAAGTCTGCTAGAGGTAATTCCCAGAACGAAACCTGTACAAATTTCTGCCGGTGTAATCCTTCATAACAACAGTTTTGTAACCCCCACACAGCACACGTCGGGTACAACAGTTGTTGCTGGAGACATCTGTACAAACCACTCTATTGGTTTGGACGCTAAAGTAATGCTTGTTAGATTGCCAAATTGGCAATGTTGGGAAAGAAGAAATGGATGTTCGTAAGTGGTTGCAAATACGTGGGTTTCGATTTCTAAAGCATTACCAGAATTTCTTAAAATAGTGCCAAGGTGAACCAGCGTCCTCAGATACTGCACTGAAAAATAATGAAAGAAAAGGCTTACGTGTAATATAGTAATGATTTTTTATTTAATTTTATTACTTAGGGAAACTTACTTGGTGAAGATTTTCGTACCATATGTATATTTCCGACGCCAAACAATCTTAGACACCGGAAACACTATATGTGGTTTGGCTATAAAATAACCGGACTGATATTAGAACATTTTTATACAAAAAATTACACAATAGAAATGTTGTCGCCCTCAATATACTCCCCTCCTCGATCCCTACATCGCTCCATGCGAATCTTCCACTGTTGGAAGCAATGCTGCAGGTCGTCTTCTGACAGCTAATTCATGAGCTCCGTCGCTTTTGCCTTCACTGCATCTGCGGACTCGAACCTGATTCCTTTTAACGCAGACTTGATCTTTGGAAATGAATAAAGTCACATAGGGCTAGGTCAGGTGAGTACGGTGGATGTTCCTACACGGTGATCTTGCGCTTCGTCAAAAACGTCTTGACAGACAGGGTGTTGTGTGCCGGCGATTTGTCTGGGTGAGTAACCCATGAACCGTTTTCCCACATTTCAGGTTTTCTTCTTTTCACCCTTTCACGAAGGTTTGTCAAAACCTCCTTGTAGTAGACCTGGTTAACGGTCTGAACTTCAGGCACCCAATCCACATGAACAATCCCTCGGATGTCGAAAAAAAAAAAGATCATAATTTCTTTGAATCTGGATTTGCTCTGCCGTGCTTTCTTTTGCCTTGGTGAAATGGGGCTCTTCCAGTGCATGGATTGGCGCTTACTTTCTGTGTCACATTGAAAAAACCATGATTCGTCACAAGTTATTACGTTCTATAAAAGTTTGGGTCTTTTCAATGTTTTGAAGAATGTCAGCACAAATGTTATTCGAATTTCCTTTTGTTCAGGAGTGAGGAGTCTAGGCACCATCTTCGAACACACTTTTTTCGTGTTGAAATTGTTATGTAAAATCTGTCCAACATTTTCCTTGTCAATGTTATCTAACTCAGCAACTGCTCGAATGCTCAGGCGACGATTTTGTCAACAATTTCGCCGACTTTTTCGATGGTAGCGTCTGTTTTTGATGTGCTGGGACGACCGGGGCGCTGATCGTCTCCGATCTTTTCCCTTCCCTCTTTAAACCTTTTAAACCACTCGAAAACTTGAGTACGAGATAGACACTCATCACCATAAACTTTCTTCAACAAATCTTACGCCTCTGTAGCGGATTTTCCAAGTTTCACACAGAATTTCGCATTGACGCGTTGCTCCGCTTTATCACGTAACATGATTCCGACGGAGAACAAGAACACGATCCATTTCAAGTAAAGGCTACTGCCAAACTGCCGCACGACCTGGAAATTGCAACCGTGAATGAAGAGGAGAGCAGAAGCCAATACCACACACAGCTCACTGTTGCCAAATTTACAGGGAAGCGGAAAAAAATTAAGTTCGGTTATTTTATAACCACACGACTTATAAAACACACCCCTGTCTATCTCTCTTCGACATGTAGATGTAACTAATGATATATAAATATATATTATTCCGGTACCAGTATTTTTCGGTTTGGTATAATATTGCATCTTGGTACTGTTATCAGTGGATTGATACAAGAATTTTAACAGAATTCCAGTAGTAAATTAAAGAAGATACCTCCAGTATAATAGACTGTGAAACTAAATTTTTGGGTGAGGCGGCATAAAACACCGAATTTCTTGCTACGCCCTGCTTATTTTGGCGTATTCCATTAACATTCCTTAATGTTGCTAGGGTGGTAAGAATGTTACTGATACCGATAAAAGTAATTATCATGGAGTCGAATGGAGTTTGCGGTCCATTGCGATGAAACGTCAGAAATTCCCAACTGAAGTCCGCAGTGAGCCGGGATATGGGCTGGATGATTCGGTTTTCCAATCCCGTCAAGGGTAAGGAATTTATCTCTTCTCCAGAACGACCAAAACTACTCTGAGACCCGCATAGCCTCCTATTTAGTGGATTCGGGGTTGTCTTCTCGGGGTTTAAACGGCCGGAACGTGAGGCTGATCACTCGCCTCCCCCTAGCGCTTTATTTCGTCTCCCTCTGTACGACTTCTTGGCGTGTATCAGTAAAAATTTACTTTCTTATGAAGTTGGTAGTTTTCGTCTTAAAAATTCGGGTGTTCAGGCCCTGAAATCGCAAGTTCATATTCCATCTTCGGGGCAAAGACATAAAATACGTTCCGACTCTGTTTCGTTATTTGCACAACCACTCAATGGCTAGTTGTTCCGGATCGTAATTTTTTCAGCGCGTTTCAGCTCGGAAACCACTGAGCGGATATGCACAGACCTTGATCTTGGGGGGCTTAAAAAGTACGCAAACCGACGTGGTAAGCTTCCTTTCGAATGTACCACTGCATGATTTACAAATAGATAACTTGCCTCTGAGGCCAAGCCTCGTGTCATGTAGGCGTATAGAAAACGTGTATGTTCAGGACAAGTTCTAAGTATTCCAGAACTCGATATTAACTGGAGTGATTGGATTCACGCTCCACTTAATTTACCCGCCTCCTATGGGGAACCAACGACGCTGAATACAATTCCGAGTGAAGAGTTCTATTCATTGTGAGTGTCAAATGCCCTGCCGGCAATGTAACACACGAACTGCGCCTCAGAACCCATAAAAAAGATAAAGTAATAAATGAAGAGTGTGTAAAACAGCGTTTAATTCTACGTAAAAGTGTGCTTCACTGTGAAAATTTTAAGAGAAAAATAATGTGCCAAATTTGTGCGAAATGCTGTGCGTATTTCAAAACGAAGTTCTGCCAACTGTCAGCTAAATGTTTATCCGCGCATGTGCGGCCATTTCTCGTTTGTGCAGTCAGACGTCGAAAGTCTCGCGGCGAATTTCCTTCGTCTTTTCCTACAACACGAGTGTGCTCAAGCCTGGATCTTTCGTACTTTACTTGCGCATGTGCTTCAAACATGCAACCACTCGCCTGCACGTTGACTGTCTTCTCGCTTTTAGCAGAATCGATTCCTGTTGGGCTTCAGTACGGTAGGCTACCTGTATTTGAAAATGGTTTTCGCAAGGCTTGTAACAGTTCAACCGTAAGGTTAGCCCCACGCAGGGAACATTTTTGTCAATTTTATTGTATGCATCGGAAGTGCAGACAGATATGAGAGAAAATTTATTACAGATATTTGTAGCAAATTATAGACACTAATTACAAGAGCCAACAGTTGGTATTCATGGTAACACACACACACACACACACACATTAGAATCCAAGATTATTACACCGTTTTAGATGTCAGATTTACGATATTAAGATGTAATCTCCATTTCTTACTGTACACATACCGCCACTTTATTTTCTTTTTAATTTTTTTACTCTGCACTTTTCTGCTTACTGAGTTCAGGTGTAGAGTTCAATGCTGCACCTGATCACGTTCAGTGATACACACATTCGGCAGGACACCAGAGATCGGCCCGTCGCAGAGACCTCTATCTGACAACACACAACACTCACAAAATACAGAAATCAATGCCCCTAGCGGTATTCGAACATGCAATCTCCGAGAATCGAGCGGCAGCAGACAAAAGCCTTATACCGCGCGGCCACTGGGATCGGCCTTTCCTTTAACATCACTCGCAAATTTATTCGGTTAAAAACATTCGTGTATGCGGCAGACTAAATCTGCACATTATAATGTTTGTTGCTATGTTTAAAAAATTGTTTACTTACTCGCAAAGTATAATTTTAAATAATTTCGAAAACTCAGTTTTTATGTCTTGTGTGTCTGAAGTCATATTCCCTCGCGTTACGAAGCCACATGACTTGGCCTTCGAAGAAGACTTAGCGCTCCAAAAGTAATTATACCCAGTTTAGTAATTAACTATTCTGACACGAATTACTCTGCCTGTGAATGATCGTCCAGTCACTAAGACGAATATTCAGTTTCCGATTTGCTTCCCACACAGAAATATTGAGTCGAGTATCGGAGTGAAGCAGACCCTTGCATCTTAAGCGGTCTTTCGTGGTTTGGTAACTGGGAAGCGTTTAATGGAGAATTTAAGGGCAGTTTGAAACATCGAGTAGAGACTTACTGACTTGATAGAGACATAGAAAATCAGTTACCGCAGGAATGAACACATGTGCATCTGTACAAACAGCCTTGCCTTCAGCAGATTGTTAGAAAATATGCGTTTATCGGCACTGACATAGAGAGCAAAAGGAGACACAGGGAAATGTTCCTGAAAAGGAGCATGAATTGCTGCAATGTATATATTTTTTAAATTCATATAATTATTGCAATATATATTAGGTACTATTCTTTTTAAATTCTTTAACCATTTTGTTAGTCTATATTTTAAATGTGTTACTGCTTATCTATATTATGACTGGTCAATAATGAAATTCTCTTTGTTAAATACCCCTTGAATGTGGCCGAAAAACTTCGAAACATGTAGGAGTTTTGCACACGTTGTGTATAATTGTATATAAATTATAGTGTAGTTGTTGGCATGTATATATGGCGACTTAGAAAATATAATTTCTTTGATACTGTTTTTACTCTTGCAGGGTACATGTAATTATAGGTCGAATGATATAAAAGTCAGTGAATTAACCTTCATCTGAGAATGGCAGGTTACTGTATTCGAATTTTGGCTGCCATACTGCAAGGACTAGCTTTGAGCCAGACAATATATTTTATCTGTGGTTAGGAAAGCCTTTGAGGCACTGCAGTGGGAAGCCTAGACGCTCGTTGATCATATGTTCAGTTTCATCAAGTTCAGTACTGGCATATCATAGAAAACATATGAAGTCAAAGTGTACAAATTTTTATGTACGTTTGTCCGTGCATAGTAGTATAAGCGTAGAGAAGAAAACCAAGTAGATGCTACTAAATGCTTTATTGCACTTATAATTTGCTCAAGGTGTTTCGGGTACTTATATGCCCATCATCAGGAGCTCGAAACTACACTTGTGTAGTACAGTCTCGAGCTCCTAATGATGGGCATATAAGTGCCCGAAACATGTTGAGCAGATTATAAATGCAATAAAGCATTTAGCAGCATCTAGTTGGTTTTATTCTCTACGCTTGTACAAATTTTGTCTCACGTATTTACCGTTATTGTCATTTATTATTGAAATGCAAGGGAAAATAATTTAATGTTTCAAGCAGCACAATTAATTTTGCTGCAGTAGTGACACGTATTGACCGCCTCTGTGGTCTAGTGGTCAGAGTTTCTGGCTACAGATACAGAGGTCCCGGGTTCGATCCCCGGCGCTACCAGATTTTCTGAGTAGTAGTGGGTCTGGAACGGGGTCCACTCA
>Ga0123354_10006718_pt1 | contig 17154 bp, 14 predicted proteins | sample TergutLab28metaG_2_FD_97872 | JGI IMG/M metagenome (GOLD analysis project Ga0123354, IMG submission 97872) | Labiotermes labralis P4 segment gut microbial communities from Petit-Saut dam, French Guiana - Lab288 P4 | ecosystem: Host-associated > Arthropoda: Insects > Digestive system > Gut ...
AGGCTGAGTGGACCCCGTTCCAGACCCACTACTACTCAGAAAATCTGGTAGCGCCGGGGATCGAACCCGAGACCTCTGTATCTGTAGCCAGAAACTCTGACCACTAGACCACAGAGGCGGTCGGACTTATCCCACTATGTTGTTTAATGTGGATATGTCTTAAAACCTCAGTTTTAAATGTAATTTCATTCACGCTCACAAGAAGAGGACGGCCTTCCCTGTCCAAATTATTACGGAACTCACAAATGCTGAAGCTGCAGTACGTTAAGTTATCTTTAACTGCATTCCACTTAAAACGGACAATAAATATGGCAAGCGAGGATACAAATACGTCTACACCCATTAAGTCAAGTGTGGCTTTCAGTGCTCCGATTTTGACGAAGATAACCCTTACTCATTAAGGTTTGTGAAACATCCCTTACACCGAATTTTATCCAAGTTTGTCGGAAAATGCAGAAAGTGGAGCAGAAATCCGTTTGCATCCTTACGTAAAGTGTGAATTGTGCTGTGTAGTTTGTAATGCAACTCATCATTATATGACGGCATTCTGTGGAGGTCTTCTGTGTCGAGTTTCGCCCAAATCAGTAGAAAAATATGGAAAGTGCGGGTATAAATTCTGTTACGCCCTTACGTAAAGTATGACCCTCGTACGATTGCTGGACAACATTTTGTAAATCAAGTCGTATTATTATTATTATTATTATTAGTAGTAGTAGTAGTAGTAGTAGTAGCAGCAGCAGCGCCGATTCCAGTGGCTGTATGGTCTAAGGCATGGTCTGCAGTCGTTCGCTTGCTGGAGTTGCGGGTTCGAATCCCGCCTGAGGCGTGGATGTCTATCTGTTGTGAGTCTGGTGTGTTGTCAGTTACAGGCCTCTGCGACGGGCCGATCACTAGTCCAGTGTCTGAGTGTGATCGTGAAGCCTCGATAATGAGGAAGCCCTGGCCTACTAGGGGCTGTTACGCCATGGGAATGAAAGTAGTAGTAGTAGTAGTAGTAGTAACACCAGCTGTAGTAGAAATCCTAACATTTACTTCACCAGTACATGCATCATCCTGTCTCAGTACTCTTGAAATGAGGAGCTGTTAGTTTGTAATATGGTTAAAAAAAATTGCTCGCCTTGTATGGGAACCGAAGGTTTATTACCGTGGGTACAGGAGCCCTGTTGCCCTGTTATGGACCTTGTTCTGACCCAGATGAACCTATTGCACATCTCTGTACCCTATTTGCTTACATTCTAATACTTAAAAAAAATATTTTCTCCAAAGTGATACCTTCCCTTCAGGTTGAAAGACCAGTATTCTGCATGCATTTATTACCTCTATCTTGCATGCTACAGGGCCGGCCAATATCATACATATAATACTTTAATTTGATAAAAAATTCGTTACGTTTTTATGCTCGTTGGTTTCAATTTCCCGGAGTCCCAACAGCAGAATATAATTAGTGCATAGGTGTGCGGGCCCCACACCTCACACTATCGTCTTTTTTATCAGTCGCTTTTGTATTGTGCTTGGTTACCAACTTTGTTTTACCTGGTAACAAGTGGATCGTGCTGTTTCGTATAGTATACAACACGGACAAACTATTGATCCTGGCTGTACTGGGGAAATACCTGAATACGTGGCAGCAAAGGTGATAGCATCGTGCTCTGTGGCACAGTCCATTTGTAAACGTATAAAATTCACTTGATATGGAGCTTTAAACCACAACGGCTACTGGATAATTGATATTCACCATCATACTACCCTAATGATTGATGCCAAGTTTAAGCGTGTTTACAAAATCTCAAACAAATTTTCAGTGAATTTTATGTTTTGCTAACCGTGCATCCTGGTACAACTCTGGGTAAATGACCAACTTGATGCACAATTACGTTATATAGTATTATATAGTGCCGGTCCCAGTGGCCGCGCGGTCTAAGGCGTAGGTCTGCGGCCGCTCGCCTGCTGAGATTGTGGGTTCGAACCCCACGGGGGGGCATGGATGTTTGTCTGTTGTGAGTGTTGTGTGTTGTCAGGTAGAAATCTCTGCGACGAGCTGATCACTCGTCCAGAGGAGTCCTACCGACTGTGGTGCGTCGTTGTGTGTGATCTAGAAACCTCAAGAATGAGAAGGTCATGGCCTGCGTTGGACCGCAGCGCCACAGGGGAAGTATTATATAGTACTATATAACGTAATTGTGCATCAAGTTGGTCATTTACCCAGAGAAATTTTTAGTGTTATATCCTCTGTCCATCTGTATTGAGCAGTTCCTTAACTAACCCACTTGTAGACGTCGTCCATTTTGTGGCGGCCCGTATGCCAATATACCAAGATATATACGTCAGACACAACTGTTTATTACTAAAAATGCAATCAGCGTTAAGTTTTTCGACTCCCATTAAGCCATTTTCAAGATGTTTGCAATTATGTATTCAGAAAAATTTACAAACTATTATATCCGTATACCATTTTATAGAACATGAAGATAGCTCTCTAGAAGCCGAAAGCTGTAGTTGTTATGGTTTTTGTAGTAATAAAGTACTGCGTTTGACGGCTGTTTCTTGGTATTTTAGCCTGCTTGTTTTTTACTTCAGAATAGGCAAAATATTTTTTCTGTCATTTTTAGAGTCCTACTGCCCTTTTGTTCTTAGTTGACGCGTTTCTGACGTAGTTGGATAAAACTTGGCGGACTGTAATATTTCTTACATTGTACATTTAATATACAGGCTGTTTCTTTTATCGCCGCACCGAGCACATCAAATATATAACACGGAAATCCTGCACCTCCCGATACATCCCGTTGCAGCCGCGGTACCCTGAAAGGCGATTCAAAAAACAAAATGAGCGGCTATTCTAGTTCTTTGAATTCCGTGGCTGGCCTTCAATATGTCGAATCTGAAATCATCTAATCGTTCGAGTTCTGATTTAGGGCGTTATAATGTCATATTTAATTTTCATTAATAGTAATTAATTTTGAGGATTACTTTACCTCCGTACTTCTCAATAGCTCAGGACTGATCAATACAAGTTCGACCGGTACCGTAGGTTTTACTTCTAACAAGACATTTGACTCGAAACACAATCATGGACTGTGTTGTGTGTGATCCTGTAATACAGAAGATATGATCCCAACACCTCGTCGGTACAATAACTATGATACAGAATTGAGCACCGGAGAACCATGTTTCTATTTCTGGGGGGGGCTGAGGTCTTTCTTACCAGGGACTGTCATCCCATATACAAAACGGCCAGGGCATGCATTCAGTCACTCGATTTAAGTAAGCTTAAGGGAGCCTGGAGCTGTGTTCCAGTCTCCTATAGGTCATTCCTGGCATGTTTCGTAAAGACGTAAAGTGAAGTGAATTTCACTCTTGAACAGGACATGATGGCCCAGATGAGGAATAGAGGTATATCTCTACTCTTTCTTTAACATCTGCTTGAGATTGTAGTGGGTGGTTAACGCCACACCCCGGTCGCTTTACCCCCGCGAAAGAGAACCATTACCCATTGTACAGGAGATTGGGTGGGCCCCAGGGACGGTCTGGACGGGTGCGGAAAATTTCGCCCACCCCCCCCCCCTCACCGGGATGCGATTACCGGACCGTCCAGTCCGTACCCAGTCGTCGCATTATGGGGGTCCATTACAAAATACGTTTGCGCTGCACATATTTAGGGTTCAGTATTTTCAACCTGAAGTGCAACACTTCAGCTTTCATTGCTGCAGTCCCCGTAGTAATCACCACAGCACCCTTCTCCGTTGCTAGCTGCCCGTTTCCTGTGTTGTCTTTTGTTGTGTCCCAATCGATTCGACACCATGATCGTCTATAAATTTGTGGCTGCCAAGTTTGCGTTTCAGCGCCGCAAACATATGATGACAGATCGGCGTTGAATTTTAGCTGACCATCGTAATTAAGCTTAGGGTATATTTACATTTTTGAATATCAAAGATACACCCAACCCCCTTGCCTTAAATTCCCGAAGTAAAAAAATTCCGCCATTCGTATAACCCCACAGTGCACTAGGCACCTCTTGTTTACACAGCCTTTTGTTCTGTCAGAGTACAGCGTTCGTGTTTGTTTGTTGCCGCATTCGAGTTGTGTAGCAAGGCCTGCCGCTGTGAAATCATGAATAGTTGACACGTATTGTTGGCTTTAGTTTCGTTTGTGGCAGCGTTAAATAAGTCTATTTTGCAATGCATGTAGAAATGGACTTAAATCAGTAACATTCTTCTGCCTTTCTGGTGGTGGTTGGGTCGTATATTCTTGCTTTCCTCCCGCCCCTTCTGGTCCCGCACACCCTCTTTAGTAGTGAGGTTAAAAATAAGTGGAGTTTTGCTTTCACTTTCTCGCGCGCCGTCATGGCATGATGCTGAAACGCTGTGACTTTATCTTTCTTGGGCGCTTTCTCAAAATTGCGGAAAAAGAATATTCCCTTCATCCTGACTGTCTGTCCGCATGCAACAACTCGGTTCCCACTGGACAGATTTTTATAAAATTTGATATTTGAGTGTTTTTCGAAAATCTGTCCAGAAAATTCAAGTTTCATTAAAATCTGATAAGAGTAATGGATATTTTACACGAAGAACTATTTTCGTATCTCGCTCACTTCTTAGAATGAGAAATTTTTCACACAAAATTTGTACAGAAAATAAAAACACATATTTAATGTTCAATAACTTTTTTTAACTCGTGCCGTTTATGAGATAATGTGGAAAAATATTGTAGAGCCAGACAGGCCACAGATGACAATACGGCTCATGTGTTTTGCATGCTGGTTTCCTAGGGCTACAGACACACACTCAAAATATGAAATACTTGTTGTTTTTCCATTGCAACTGTGTTGGCACGCGGGCCTCTATGTTACGATATATGTACACTGCGTGTCTTGTCTGCTTTCTGTTATGGCATGACTGTTGGAGTCAGACTATAGTGTCGTTATATTGAACGAATGGGTGGGTCCGCAGTTGGATTTTGTACAGGGTATGAAACTTTCTGGATCACGTTTATTAATTTCTTTTGTCTCACGAACTACACATAGTTATAATTTGTATAAGTTTTCAGAAATTTATTTTATATGTTGACAGTTTATTGCTTAGTGCTCTCAAACTGGCACATATATATTACATTCGAATTCGTAATTTGTGTTAACTTACTATATCATCATAATAATCATCATCACCACAACTACCATCACCACCACCACCACCACCACCACCACTACCACTAACACCACCACTACCACCACCACTTCTATCACCAACACCACCATGCTTAATTTTGCTTCTAACATTTTAAATTGTGTTTAAATATGTTGTACCTTCAGAGTAGAGTCGCTTGTCTTTCCCCGTTTCACCGACTCTCCTGCAATGTCGATAAAATATTGGTGACCTAATTAAGAATGCAGTACTATGCCTGGCGTTACGAAGTATTTTAATAAAACCCCCTGTAATATAAACCAGATTTTTCTGGAGAAAACAAAGTGTGAGTATTTTAGGTGTCACGCATGTTCCTTTGTGTCATGCCTAGTAACAAGCTGCATGAAAGCAACCAAACAATTCCAATTTGAAGTTTTCCATTTGAATGTCACAAATTTTCTTTATTTTATTGCCACTTTTAAGAGCCAATAAGTTGGAGAATACAAATTTGTTAACGTCATTCTAACATATTGTAGCACAAACTCTATAATTAAATTCGTAAAAGTTGCACATATGTCTTGCTGTTGCTTCCATGTACTTACTTACTCAATGGAGCAGAGTCCTTCTTGAGAAACTAACCGGTTCTCAGCCAGTCAAGAAATTCCCCGCATTTTATCGAACCAGAAGGTTCATTACCACATTCACAAGTGGCCGCCAACTGTCCCTATCCTGAGCCAGCTGAATCCAGTCCATGCCCCCACATTCCACTTCCTGAAGATCCATCTTAATATTATCCTTTCATCTACGCCTGGGTCTTCCAAGTGGTTTCTTTCGCTCATGTTTCCCCATCAAACCTCTGTATACGCCTCTCCTGTCCCCCAAACGTGCTACATGCCTCACCCATCTCATTCTTCTCGATTTGATCACCCGAACAAAATTAGTTGAGGGCATTTGTTATGTTATTTGAATTATTGCAAAACAACAACATTCAAATAACATACCAAATGCTCTCATTGTTAAAAGTAATCTTATCACAGAATTATTTCATGTTCCAACAAAAAATCTATCAACCTGCACAGGGCATTTCTATGTGGTCACCGATTTCTAGCCTAGTTGCCGAAATATTCCTGCAGCATTATGAAGACGCGAATATAAAACAACTTCTGGATATGAAGAGCATAGCACTCTATGTACGACATGTAGAAGACATATTAGTCATATACGACACAACAAAAATCAACTTGCGCACCATCAACACATACATAAACAAAATACACAGTAACATAAAACTTAACCCCACATACGAAGAACACAATTCCATAGCCTTTCTCGATCTGACAATAAAACGCAGAAACACCAAACTTGAAGTGGATATATACAGGAAACCAACCACTAGAGACACAGTAATTAAATTTCTTTCTAATCATCCCATAGAACAAAAAATGGCAGCCTTTAGATTCCACATAACTAGAATGCATTCTTTACGTCTTAATACAGACAAGGAACAAACAGAATGGGAAATAATACAATCAATTGCTAAGAACAATAACTTTCCGCAACACCTGCTACTGAAACTTAACAGACAGATACTATACAAAGTCAGCAACAAAAAAGCTAGCAAGAATGACAAAAAAAATCTGGACAACATTCACCTTCCACAGCCCAAATATCAGAAAAATTACTAATTTGTTAAAAAATACGAATATAGGCATAACTTTCAAGACTACAACAACACTGCACCATCTCATAAAACCCATAGCACCAACCCGGTTACAAGAATATGAAAAAAGTGGAATATACAAAATTACGTGCAAGACCTGCCACAAAGCGTATGTCGGGCAGACAAGTCGAAACTTAAAATCAAGATTCCGGGAACACACACGGTGCATTAAAAACAATGACCCTCGCTCGGTATATGCACTACATGTACTTAAATGCAGACATGAACATGGTAACATTGACGACACTATGACTCTTCTCAAGCAGATCAACACACCGACCCTTTTGCTTCCATATGAACAAATGTACATCCAATCAATCTACCCTAATAATAAACTCATCCCCGAACAACATCTGAATGAGCATAATCCTATGTTTGACCTCCTTCATTCAAATACTACATGTCATAACCCACTTGATGCCTATCCCACAATCCCACGCATTCCAACCGGTCCTCTCTCAACCTGTGCACGAGACGGCCACCTATAGGGTAAGCACGTTTTAACAACAGTCAAGTTGCATATTCTGTAGATTCAACAATTAATGTAAAGTAAATAGACACCGCACAATCTTAATAACTAGATAAACACAACTTTTTTTTAGATTGGTAATGTAAATAGACATCGTATTTTTAACAATTCTAACACCCGGACAAACATAACCTTATAGATGCAACAACTAATCAGCAATTTATACGATTTTATGACTAGATAGACTAAGCAAACATAAATGTAAATAGACATAGTAACTTTCTAATAAGTTTAATAGCTGGATAAACATAACCTCTACATGACATAGCATGTTTATAGTAAGTAATACACAGTAATCACATCCGAAAAATTCACACATAAATTTTACTACTATTTGCTCATATTTATAGAATTGTATTTTAGTAATTTTAGACCACTCACTTGTTTCAGTGTGATGATACCAGAGGCTGTATAATGCAATTTTTACCTCCTGATGATAAGCACATGGTACTCGAAACATGTAGAGGCGTGAAATAAAACTTATTGTGAAACAAATTTTGTGCATCAAGTTGGTTAAATACTGAGATAAATATTTTGTCTTGTCGTCGAATTTTGTGTAATTTATTATGTACTTCAGTGGATTTGCATTTAGTTCTTAAAATAGATCACATGAATAATAACATCCTCTGACATACAGTGAAAGTAGGTGAAGTGAATATTATGGATTCTTGCATAACTCACTAGCAACCACAGCTCAGATCTGTGCAGAAGTTTCTAAATAAATGAAGGCATCTCAGAATGGAATTGACGTGAACATCAAGATGGCAAAACTGACCCACCTTTATATTAAAACAGATTTGCTTCTTATTTTAAAGATTATTTGTCAGTTGGATTGGAATAGAAGTGTGGCTTGGTTTACTGAACTAAAAATGACGTGAGAAGAAGAGGGCCACCAAATGTTGTAAGTATGATCCTAATATTTACCTGGCTTGGCTGAGGAAATTAATGACTGTTTCGTTATAATATGGCGCCTGGAGCAAGGATCGAAAGCGAGAATTCCAGTATATGAAGCGGCAATGCCAGCCATGCAGTCGCGAATTTCGAATAATGAAACGGAAGTTATGAAATAGATCGTGGTGTTGTGCACTGGAATGAACTGGCTGATGGTAGGGTTGAGTGTCCAATTGGTGTGAATTGTGATGACTTAACTGAACTTACCGACTGGGGAGGGGAGGGGGGGGGAAGCTGACCCAAAACTCCGTAATGAGGATTGGTGGTTTTAGGTGAGATTTGTTGTAAGGAAAGTGCGGTCAGCTTCCATGTCCTGGTAGAGACTTCGGAACCCGCTGCTGGGCGAACCGTATCCAGAGGACCGTGTAACGACCCGCACAGCCACGATTACTTCGGCCTAGGTGTTTCGAAATACTATCGAAGGCCATCGCAGTTTTCTTACTCGACTTAATCCGAGGTGATAAGGTATTACAAAGGGCAATTGAATTACTTGTTACGTAAGTTATGCTGCATCATGGCTGTAACCAGATGGAAACTTCGGTTTCGCTTTATTCCAGGTTTCCTCCTTTATGGTCCGCGGGAAGATTGGAATGACGTCATGCACTTCTGAACATCTGGAAATAAAAGAGATCTGTTAATGATCAGATCATATTTTATGTCTTCTGTACAAAATAGAATCTCCACAGAGCCACTTTATAAATCTGTATCGTCAGTTTAATTCAATCTTTGGAACCTAAACTTAATCTGCATATTGCATAAAGAATCAGTTCGTCCCTCACAGAGAACACATTCAGTGTCTATTAAGGAGAACAACTATTTATACCTTGAAAATTGTACTGTGTGGATAAAATGCAGATGTTCTTAGAGTTACAGCTTGTGGTACGTGCACATAATATTAGGCTGTTAATCTTAACAAATACGATATGAAACTGTCCGTATCGACAGCAACAAGAAATGAGCCTTTGCGAAGAAAAATTTGTTGTGCGTAATAAAATAATCGCACAGGCGAGAAGTTTCGATTATTCAGGCTGCAGTAAGCTCTGTAGACTATGAGGATGGCAACGTTGCTGATACACAAACAGCTTCGACAGTTAGTCTATGAGGAACTAAATCAATGTTAATAAGAAATCATAAGAAAATGACTTTCCATAGACAAAATGTAGATTTTAGATTTATTTAAAAATGGAAAACATAACGCCCTTGTGTGGAGGAACTGGTGTGTTTCTGCTGCCCAGCAGCAGAATCAAACCAGTTCCGTCCTGATCCTGCTCGAAAGATGTCAGCAAACCTGTATAACATATACCATTGCTATGTATACAGTAAAAAACTCCTAACGATGGACAGAGGAAATGTCCGAAACATGTAGAGTTTTATTCCAAAAATAAATTTCAGAAATTAGTGCATCTGGTTGGTTTTACTACAAGACCATAAATAGACGTTAAGAGACTTGAAAATAATAAAATAATCCAAACCTTACTCTATGCTAGTGACCCAATATTGATTGTTCAATCAGAAGTCGAGTACAACTAGCAGCATTTCAGTTAAACAGGGTTGGTAAAAAGTATGACACGAACATTTCAGTTGTTGGCACTAAGGCAATGGGAACACGTAGGATAAACATAAAACGATTAGCAACAGAAATTGAAAATACGGTAGTAGACCAATCATCCGTTTTTAATTGTATTGCAGACGTGATTTCAGAAACTAAACAAAGCATTAAATTAAAAATCCAAAAGTATAATAAAATATATGAAACAATGAAAAGACAAATTTTATGTTTTGTTGACCGTGCATCTCGATACATCTGTGTAATAAAAACCACCTTGGTGCACTATTTATCCTCAGTTTATTTCGTCAATCACCCTCTACCTGTTTCGGCATATTTGTAGCCCGTCATCAGGAGGTATACTGTATATATACACAACAATTGGTACGTGTTGTGTATATACAATATAACTCCTGATGATAGGCTACAAACATGCCCGAAACATGTAGATGTTGATTGACGAAATAAACTGAGGATAAATAGTGGACCAAGGTGGTTTTTATTACATAAATAAAAAGACATTTAGGCAAAAAATGATTTTGAACATGAAACTAGTCCCGCGCAACGTAACACCAAAGGCAAACCTTAGATGTGGTTCAGATGTTCGGACTGTAAATAAAAGTGTGCAGGGAATTTAAAAGCAGCACAGGTGAGAGTTTTAAGACCACTTGTAGTCCTAAGCAGAATGGACTACCAAACAAACAAACAAACAGAAGCGTTCATACACTATTACCAGTAACAAACATAGACTGAGATATCTCCTAGTGCCAATAGAAATGGAAGAAAAATGTGGCAAGGATAAAAGAAAGTCGTCTCCCACTGCGGGCGTCATGATCTGGGGAGACCAAAACAAAGATGGAAAAACAAAAAGCAGGTCAAGAGGGACAGGTCTTGATGGACTTAAACCTCAACAGTTCATGATAATGATGGTGATGGTAGTGAAATATTTGCTGTTTAAATTCTGTATGGGAAAATACCTAATTTGCATTTCATTGTTCCCAACTACGAGGCACGTTTTTAAATTAAGGTCCGGTCAGCCATTAAAGATAACACATAAGAGATAAAATTTATTTATCACAAGGCAAAAGAGATCTACATATTTACCTTATTTTTTCACATAGTCCCCTCCGACCTTCACACATTTTTGGTATCGTGGCAACAGCTTCCTTATTCCAGTGTCAAAGAAGTCCGCCGCCAGCGACTTGAACCATGTGGTAACGCCTGTCTTCAGTCTATCGTCGTCTTCAAAGCTTTGGAATGCAAGCCATTTCTTTAGATGCATGAATAGGTGGTAGCCGCTTGGCGCGAGATCGGGGCTGTAGGGCGGGTGGTCAAAAACTTCCCAGCGAAATTGTTGCAGCAGTTGAGCAGTTCGAGCTGCGGTATGAGGTCGCGCATGGTCATGCAAAAGCACAATCCCACTGGATAGCATTCCACGTCTTTTGCTTTGAATGGCCCGTCTAAGTTTCCTCACAGTTTCACAATAAGCATCGGCGTTAATTGTCAATCCACGTTGTAGAAAATCAGTAAGCAAGATCCCCTTTCTGTCCCGGAAAACGGTGGCCATGATTTTTCTGATTGAAGATGCTTGCTTGAACTTCTTTGCTTTCGGGGACGATGAGTGGCGCCATTGCATTGACTGTCGCTTTGACTCGATGTTTGTGTAGGAAATCCACGTCTCACCTCCAGTGACAATATGGTCAAAACACTGATCTTCTTCAATTTGATGGAGGTGCAAAAATTGATGAGCTGCAGCCAGACATTTCTGCTTGTGTTAGTCTGTTAACATTTTCGGCACCCATCTGGCACACAGTTTTTTGTAGCCTAGCTTCTCTGACACAATATCGTAAATCACTAACCTTGAAACTTGTGGAAAGTAGAGGGACAGCTCGGAAATTGTAAAACGACGATTTCCACGAATTGTTGTGTTCACTTTTTCCGCCAAATCGTCTGTGATGACACTAGGCCGACCGCTGCGCTCTTCGTCATGGACATTCGTACGCCCTTCTTTAAACAAACGACACCATTACCTAACCTTACTGTCGCTCATAACATTCGGTCCATAAACCTCACAAAGTTGCCTGTGAATTTCGGCAGCATTATTGTTTCTGCCTGCAGGCAGCATCGTCGTTGCTTTATACCACAAGCTGTAAACACGGTCTAGTGCTCCTGAGGATGGGCGAAATTATCGCCCGAAACATGTTGAGCTGATTGAAATTATTAATAAAATTATTATTGTTGCATCTAGTTGGCTGTTTATGTAATTGTAGAGTGCCCCTTTTCAGTGTCCTTTGTTGCTTCGAGATTTGAGGTTCTCAAGGCAGTGCTGCTAAAATTTCAAGTCGTCCGTATTGTTACGCGGTGTCAACTGGTAAATAGTTACCGATGTTTCGAAGGTAAATAGTGCCGTTTATTCAGGGTCAAGCAGCCCAAGAAGATTGGGATTGTACTACATACTGTATATTTCCTTCAGTGTCAAAGGGTTAAATATTCTTCGGTGCGTAGTTGCACGTGCATTTGATGTTGTTTTTTGTAAGTGAAAAATTCTTCTTATTCTTACAGTTTCTTCATGCCTCGGAATTAAACTAATCATTCCAAAAATTGCTAGAATTAGTTCAGAAATTCTAATGCGTCGTTAAGCTCAGACAGTTACGTAGAAGAATTGCGATGCATGTATGGACTGGACACTTGCAGATTGATGTAGAAAGCGTAAAGAATGCCTGTGTTGGTTCCCGTAGCCCCTTACCGCTGTCTGCTGCACCGAATTACTGCCGCAACATTGTGAAACCAAAGTTACAAAAGGGTATTGCTGAAAGCAAAAGGTTCTTGTCAATGCTAGACGAAATGTTTTGTGAAAGTGGATTAAAAACCTTGCCAGTATTTCTGCAATTTATCAACACTCCCACTGTAAAGGTTTTCACGTTCGGATGCCATAACTTGTTCGTTTCAAAATACGGCGTGATGTAGCTGTAATTGCGTTGAATTGTAAGATCTTTACGAATTATGAATTAATGGTTTGGTAAAAAGTAGTATTGAGCCGATCCCAATGGGCGTGCGGTTTTAGGCGGGTTTATGGAGCCGCTAGCTTGCTGGGATTTCGGGTTCGAGTCCCACTTGTGGCGTGGTCTCTTTTTATGAGTGTTGTGTGTTGTCAGAGGCTTCTGAGTCGGGCTGATCACCCGTCCAGAGGAGGCCCTAACCCATGAGAGCGGGGATGAAGTAACATTGACCAATCGTATTGAACATTCCCGTATAGGCTACAATAACTAAACAGTTTACTAAGCACCTTGTGATTCTTGGTCTTCAGATCGACTATAATATGTCGAAGATAAAATTGTGATTAAATGTACGTACAAAATTAATAGAAAGTTCTATATTTTACTGTCAGAAACTCTCGTTCTTCGTTCTGGTATATCTTTAAATAATCTGTACTGTGAAAACGAAGGAGCCGGGATAGCTCAGTCGGTAATTGACTAGCATACTGGCTAGGCGGGAACCGCGGTAGCACGCTGGTTAAGGTGTTGTGATAAAAATCGGAAGGTCACTGGTTCGATTCCAAATGGTGTCATTGGAATTTTTCATTGACATAATCCTTCCGATCGCACTATGGCCCTGGGGTGGACTCAGCCTGTGACAGAAATGAGTACCAGGAGTATTTCCCGGGGGTAACAAGCGGCCGGTGCGTAACGCTGACAACCTTACCACCATCCTGGGCCATTGTCACGTAATCTGGGAAACTTAACTTTTTGCCACCCTCTGGGCACCTCGGGGCTGTAATGGGACTGATTTTTTTTTTTTTTTACTGACTTGGCTTTCGAGAAGTCGTGTTTCGATTTCCGTCACGGACACAACAGTTGTCTCCTCCCCGAAGCATCCACACCGCCTCTAGAGCCCACCAAGTCCCCTATTCGGTGGGTAGGAGGAGCTGTTTCACCGGGCGTAAAACTGACTACTTATCTCCATCTAATGCCAATGTCAAGAATGAATGGTGCTACATCTCCACTTCTCTGTACATCCTTATGTTATGTGCAGGGACGACTTTACCTTTACTGTAATAATGGAGTCGTTTATTTAACATGAAACTTACCAATATACTATTTTGTTCCCTTTGAATAATGTTTTCTTATTTACTCTTTGTTTTTCTGTGGCTAATTCTTGGTGCATGAAACTCGTGTCTGACCACCTTCTTGTTACGTATCACGAACCTCTTACAAAGTCTCACTATTTCTGCGGATCTTCTCCCGAAAGTTACTTGACATCGCTGATCCCCTAATGACAAGTGGCGATAAAATTTAAATCAGGACTATTTACAAATAAAAATATTAATTGTAAAAACAGTTGTTAAATCAATGTAGAGAATTATTAGAAAACAAGACAAGCAGTGTACATATAAACGTAACTATGAGGCGTTTGCGCGGTACCATATTTGCCGTGGAAAATCAATAAATAATACATATTCTGTGTGTGTCTGTACCCTTCGTTATTCAGCATGCAAAGGGCATCGCCTTATTATATTGTCATCTGTGACCTTCCTTGCTGTACCATATTTTTCCACATTATGTCATAAATGGCTCGACTTGCGGGGAAAAAACGTTACTGCACACAAAAGTGTGTTGTGGTTTTTGCTACCTCTTTTTTCTGACACATTTCTCGTTCTAAGAAGAATTGAGCGAGATATAATAAATGTACTGTACATAGGTATTCATGTAATGTACCCATTAGTCTTGTTAAATTTGAATGAAAATTTAACTTCATCGACATATTTTCGAAAACGACACATATCAAATTTGATGAAAATCCGTCCAATGGGATCAAAGTTGTTCCATGCGGACGGATAGACAGATTAGATATTGACGAGACTAATAGTCGCTTTTCACAATTTCAGTAAAGCACCTAAAAGTAGTAATTTTCATGATGCCGATGATAATAAAACTAATATTAAAAAACCCCTACAAGAAATGGACTTCGTTTTACCGTAGGGAACATACTGAACTCGCGGACTGCTAGTTGAGAAACGCTACAGTAAACAGTTGTCAAGATGGACATAGAATACGTTTGCACTATGTCTGTTACAGCCATATGGTAATCCGACCATTCACGCAGAAAACTGAATGAAATGACCGACAGGGACCCCCTAAAATTATACATTTTACACCAGACCAAAAATGCATTTTCTGCGTAACATCACAAACACAGGTCCTTTCAATATTCAGCTCGCAGATGTGGTGTCCTGAACTACAATGGGGCAATAAATTTAGAATATTCAATTTTTAGTATTTCATATGGTGTACTGTGTGATAGGAGAGGTTGTTGTTTTAATTGGTGTGTTATTTCGATCAAAGTTTGGTGTGTAAATGAACGCTGTACGGCAGGGTGTGTTTGTTAAACTTTAATGAAAGGGCCGTATAGTACAGAATTGATCAGCAGCGCAATAAGGAGCTATGTACGCCAAAAGAAGCTATATAGGTCACTGCTGTCTATTGATTTCTCATCTTCCCAACTCGCCTTTCAGTATATATTCTATCAGAAACATCGGTAATGTGCAGGGCAACTTAATTTATTAAAGCAGATAAATTGCGATCCATTTATTCTTTGTTAATTTGACGACGTTTTAACAATGTAAAGTCGAGTGACGATAAATCGTAAAATGTGTGCATGAAATGCTGCTTGTATGTTAGAAGTGACAAACATGGTGACGATGCGCAGTTTGTTGTTCTCATTCGACACATTTAATGTAGGCTGTACAGATTTTGTACGTACGTATTAAGCTCTTTATAAAGTAAAATAATATACAATAAAATAAAATTCCAGCTATAACACCAGTAAGTGAATTCTTAGAATTGAACATTATGCAACAGGAAAATCGACAATTCCGTTCTGCTTTGACTCTTTGTTATTTATTGCAGTAGATAGAGTAAATTATTTATTGAAGTAAATATAGTAATATAGTTATTGATATAGATATAGAAAAATACATCTAGAATATTTTACTTTTTTGACGTTTAGATGACCTTGCAGAGTGATCAAATTCTTATAATAAAACCAACTAGGTGCACTCATTTCTCAAATGTATTTCTGGAATAAAACTCTACACGTTTCGGACAGTTCCCCTTTCCATCATCAGGAGTTTTTCACAGCACACACAGGAATGGTGTATGTCGTACACGTTTGCTGACAGCTTGCGAGCAGGATCAGGACGGAACTGCAATTTCTTACCGACGTTTCGAGACTTACTATCGGTCCCATCTTCAAGGGTCTTCAACCTTTTTTTGACCCTTGAAGATGGTACAGATAGGTAGTTCCGAAACGTCTGTAAGAATTTGCCACTACTCTCTAAGTAATAACCCAGAAGAGCTCATTTCAAGTTTACTTTGCGGCGCAAGTCTGAAATCACACTTGTGAACACCGTAATTAGCCTTTGGTAGGTACCTGTGACCAAATTAGCTGCCATTAACCGACGAGAAGGACAATGCTGCATGGAGTTTTTACATTGGCAGCGCTCGGCTGTGTGTGCTTGTGATTGTGTGCGTGTGATTATTTGTTTATTTTTTGTCGGTTTGCATTGTTTAAGATATAAAAGACTGTTAAAAACTCGTGACCTCCGTTGACCTCCCAAGACACCTGTAGCCATAGAATAGAGACACAATTGTTAACTGTGGCAGCAACGCGGTCATGAATATGCAAAACATGCAACACAGGTTTATCACCTCGGGTCACGAAATCCACCGCTTCCGCTTAAGTTTCCAAAAGTTTTGCATCCACATAGTAAGGCTAATGTAATGTGTAGTGGGTTTCAGCATTTCGCAGATGCCAACAAAGGCCAATGTATACGTCATTTCCACAGTAGGAGCCTAACAAGTTGACCACAACTCCTACCAGATTGCCATGACGGCCGGTTTCTATGTCCTTGCCTACTTGTCATTCTACTACATTGCCTTCCCCAGTTTTACATACAGTATAACCTTGGAAGATGAAGTAATGTTGTCAAATAACTTAAGAGTCAAGCAATTGAATGTTGATTTTAACGACTTTTTTAAATAACTTAAGAATTCCACGCCTCTGAGAACTCTAGATTATGCTTATGCGTATTGGACCGTGCATCATCTTGATATTTGAATAAAGGTTGACCAGCTTGATGACACTTGCTTTATTATCTACTGCTCAACACGTTTCAGACGTTAATACGTCCATCTTCAGGAGCTTGCGACTACTTGTTGCGTTGTGTAGGCTGACTTGAGGCGTGCTGGTGTTATGTAGCGGGATTGTCTGTTGGTGATGTGGTATCCGAGTG
>Ga0123354_10006719_pt1 | contig 17153 bp, 10 predicted proteins | sample TergutLab28metaG_2_FD_97872 | JGI IMG/M metagenome (GOLD analysis project Ga0123354, IMG submission 97872) | Labiotermes labralis P4 segment gut microbial communities from Petit-Saut dam, French Guiana - Lab288 P4 | ecosystem: Host-associated > Arthropoda: Insects > Digestive system > Gut ...
AAATTTTTTAAAACTTCTTATAAGTTATAACAAATATTTATGCCGCTCCCAGACGGTGGGGGTTTCCGGTCTGACCTCAAGATGATTAGCACACCTTCCCCCCCCCCCCCCCCCCCCCCCTTTCTATCGTACATGTGTCTGTGTTTTGAAGACTACTATGGTTTGGGAATCCAGCCCGATAGTATCGCAGATAAGTTCCACTGCCGTCTTACTAGTCCAATGGGCCAGGCCTGCTTCCCTGCCCGTACCCTGAGGTCGGAAGTTTTGATTGAGTGCGGCGTGATATACATTTTCTTTCTTTTCCCAAATCTCTCTTGCGTTCGGTTGAGTCGAATAGGGCATGGAACAATTGAAACACATAGGGGTTTATCTGCATGTGCAAGTAGGCAAAACCAATGCATACCTACCTTTACCTTTACCCAACTGTGGTTCATTAAATTGTTATTAATCTTCTATGGCTCTAGCAGTCGCGTTACATGTGAGCTTTCTGCTCTCTGTGATAATACCCCTTACCACCGGGCAGTATCCATCTACAGAAGGCGTGTCACACAATTCTGCAATAAATCTCACAACTGCGTCTCGAAACAACTCTCAATAATTTTATAAATTACAAACTAAGTAGACCAACAATGAGGAACATTTATTAGGTAAAAGAAAACCATTCTTCAACACTGTGGATATACAAAATTCTCCTATTTATGTCCTGTAAATGTCATAACAAATACACAACACAGACTTTGTAAATAATCCGACTCTGTCACGACAGCCTATTGCACACAAACACACACAGGCCTTCTGAAGAAACGCCTACCTCTCCATCGATTTTAATCTTTTAACTTTTCAGTATTTTACATTTTCCAGACTCAGTTATGGCATTTAAAATTATTTAATTTCATTTCTAAAGGTTGCTTGCTCCTTTACGTTACGTATACTGAACATCATAATGTTCAGATCTAAATTCCCATGTTCTTCGTCAACCTGATGTAGTCTACCGCGCCGAAAGATGTCGTTGAATTAATACTGGAACAAACAATTGTGCTTGTCTGGTTTACTGTGATTCTTATTATCCATAATACAATGGGGATTACGCCTGTCTTATTTTTCTCTCTTTTAATAATATCCCGAAAGGCCTCTTCCTTTACGACATTCTAAAAAAAAGATGAATGACTGAAGCATACATTCATGCGTTCATCACACAATGAAGAGCAGTCATGGCACGTGTTATGTTACTTTAGTCCATGCATGACTTCAGCGTTTGATACAAAGCGTAAAATAAACATAAATACCACTGCATAGCGTCGAATTGTAAAGTACATTATTAACAAGTAAATAATGAGTGATGCGATTCACAGGTATTCATCCACATATATCATGTACGACTAAATGATAATCAACTGTAAGCAGACAAGACTTTCAGTGGTAATGTGGTCGGTCTGAAGACATCTTGCCGGCTTTCGTCTGCAGATACTGAACAAAATCTCACAAAATGACAGCACCGCAAGTTTGAGGCTGAAAGGACTGATTTATTAAATGTCTTGCTGGCTGAAAGGATTCGTTTAATTAGACCTATTGCACTAGGGCTTCTGCTCCGACTGGAGAAGTTATTTTCAGGCGTCAGAGATTGCTCACGAAATACAGAAAGTTAAAGATTTGGAGGCGGCGACCGTAGCCATTTCGAAAGATTGTCCTGTTGTTTGTCTGAAGGCTGACGTCAGGATGACCCAAATTCGAACCAACTACTTCCCGGATACAAGTCCAGTATTTCCAATTACCACAAAGTGTAAGAACGCAACTCTAGTTTAGGTTCCTGTGACGTAGTAAGCAACATTAGGAGGAAGCACTTGAGGCTGAGTACAGTCCTAATGTCTTTCCCTTCCACTTCACCGCACACAGCTCCAACTCGTCAATTTAGCGAAGTATTCTGGAAACAAAACCTCTTACCTTCTACCACTCTCCATTAGTAGTTGACCCTAACTTACAGTTACGTTCCGACATTTCTAGCAACGATTTCACTGTAACCTACCAGCTAACTGTTTGGGTCTTAAGCGTCTCGATCTTCAAACCGTCCAGAAATGTGATTCCGCAACACTGCTAAAACTAATTTTTACTCTAATGCAGTAACAACCCCAATAACACGTTAACTTACTTCTGTCTGTGTCCCTTGCGCATATGCGTAAACAACTGACAGTAATATTTATATTGGGGTTTACTTCTGCGATGAAGTTAGCAGTGCACCATCACCCCCCGTGCGTTGCTGCCTCGGGGATTCGGGTGCATACAGGTAAAAGGTCAATTAAAACAAGGGTCAGTTTGGAAAGTATGCGAAACTGGTCCCAAAACAAGGGTCGCTTAGGGGGTGGGGTACGACTCTGGTGCCTCGCAACAGGTACGGAAAAGAATAAACCAATAAAGCAGTCTTTCCCAAACTTCTTAGTTCGCGCACTCCTTTTGGCTTCGAAAAATAACCACGAATCCTCACACCCTTCTTCGCTTAAACATACATAGTCCGGATAGGAATCCAAAATTAAAATTTATCTCTCAGAAATGATGTTAGAGAACTACGAATACATACCAGAAGCATAACAATTTATTGCATGATTTGCCCTTAATTAAACTGAATGTCGCTCGCTTCGTGGGTACAGGAATTTTCTGAATTAGATGTTCTAACGGTCATATAAATTAAACATATCGTCAAATAAAGAAATTCCGCTATTTTCTTTTCACATTCGTACGTGCATCTTGATATTACCAAAGTTTTTATTCACCAACGAATGCACAAGTGATTGTATTAAAAACAATATTAAAATTTACATTAAAATAGCTCCGACATGTTTCTGTGCAGGCATACCATCTGCAGGGAGCGCATTATCCGTACTTGCTAAAGTTACACTTTATTAAAATAATCAGTATGGTACATCGGTGTGTGATTAAATAGGTGCAACATACACACACCAACAAGGACCTACTAATATGCGTGTATGCAGCCACATCACCACATATTCAATCACACACCGATGTACCATACTGACTATTTTAACAAAGTGTAACTTTAGCAAGCACGGATAATGCGCTCCCTGAGGATGATATGCCTGCACCGAAACATGTCGGAGCTATTTTAATGTAAATTTTAATATTGTTTTTAATACAATCACTTGTGCATTCGTTGGTGAATAATAAACTTTGATAAATTCCGCTAGTGTTTTTAACAAAATATTACTCATTTAATTTTTAAAAAATACGTAAACTTCAAAGTAGCTACTACAGAAATGTATGCACGGATCTCCCATTGCAAGCCACTGAATTAAAGAATACAGAAAAGTCATTACACAAGATTTAAATGAAATACAATATGTACTCCGTCTGACACAACGATCTTTCATTTTATTACTTCTACTATTGGCTGTTAGTTTCGGCCTCAATAGGCCATCATGAGACCAATATTTACAAAAACGTAAAAACGCTGGCGCATATATTATGACTCGTCAATTTCATGGTATCCCATTCACATTCATTATTGTTCTTCATATCTAATACCAACTTTAGTTGTGTTATGTGTAGTAAATTTTTGAATTTATACGATATGAGCACTGTTCACGTACTACCAAGGTTCTTGTTGACTGACACCTTCATTTCAAAATTATAAATAGTTTTGAAGATATGCAGTATAAAATGTGTTATAAAGGCTTCAAGTATTTTTATACAATATATATTGCCGCATTAGTAAAATTGGTAAAATTATAAAATTGTTGTGTCAGACGGAGTAAGTGTTTCATTTCGTTTTAATAATGTACTTTAAACACAACGGAATGTCCTCTACTAACATTACACAAGAGACATGTGTACGGCAGAAATAAATTAAGAAAAACTCCCACCTTGGAATATAACTCATGCGCCAGGATCCTTCGGTACAGAAACTGTTGGCTTCACGACATAATTTGGGCGATTCACGCATTACGATAAACATATGACCAGGGAGACGAACACAACAAGATCAGACTTCGGAGTATCGGACGGCATTAGAGGACCCCCATGTCAAAGAATTTCAAAGCCGAGGGGAACGATTTCGGGTCACAGTGGTACCCGTCAGGGCGCGCCGCAAGTCCTGAGGCATGATCCAGCAGGTCACAGATTTGTATCAATAGTAAAATGACTTATGAATTAGCAGAGATTTATAAGGAAAAAGTCGTAGACATACAGAGCTGACAATAGTTTGAATGCATGGCGATCCTACGCGCGTAAAATCCTTCACAATGGTTTTATAACATGAATATAAATGAGTCTACCAAAGACGGGTAAGATTCCACTTGGAAACTACGGAACATCCTACAGTACGCTACTGACGTACCTAGAGACGGCGGCACATACCTTGCACGCTGGACGGCCGGGCACGTTACCAAGCACTGACCCTCGCGGCCGAGATCATCGTTGGCTGATATCGAAATTGCACTGCGAACAATTTCTGACAAACGATGTATCGTTCCAACGACCCTAATAAGAGCAGAAGATGGAAATACAAGACCCGCCTCTACGACCACAATTATTTCGGTCTTGTCCCAGCAATACCAGGAAAACATGATGACTTCTACACCAGGTACCAGGTGGCCACGGTATCAACACCAGACCTTCGCATAAAGCACTCGGCTTAAGCAGGCAGCAGAAGAAGCAGCAGCAAAAACAAAACAAATTATTCCCCTGTATAATATAGCATCAGTTCCGTTACAAGTACATCCGTATCTAAAAACAAATAACCACGGAATCCGAATGAACTACAAATACGAATTCGCAATATATACATGTTTGCGCTTGTTAAATGTTGGTTTCGTTTGTTTAATTAACTAATTTGCTAGTATTCGCAAATAAGCAGTGCAATTAAGTCGAATTTAATCAGTGCCATCCGCAACGAAAATCCCTCTGTAGCCGCTCATATGTTGTTCAGCAGTGTCAGAGGCCTGCTATAACCGAACCATTAGTGAACTTCGCGGCTATAATTGCCAGCTATCAGCACGCCTTGTTATCAAGGCTAGGCGCCATTACCACTGCAGTAACGGAAAATACGACGGCAAACAGACGTCTGAATTAGATCCTAGAGAGCATAAGTGGGGTCAGAGAGTCATCTCAGGGTACTGTGGTGTACAGCCAACAGTGCTGACGGCAAATAAAGCACGGTGGGCGGATGACCATTTACAGAATTGAATCTGTTCAAATATTTTTCTCTTTGTTCGTTTACAAGCTGACACAATTCACGGCACAGCACTTACCGGCGAAAGATCATGTGGAGGCACTCGCCGTTGCACTTTACGTTGCTACAGTTAAGTCCGCCTCCAACTGCCACGCAGAGAGAATCACTTTACTGAATATAGTTGTGATTTCTCAGTCCGTAACAAGGGGCAGTCGGACGCAGATTTTCTTCCGTGCAGATGATTTAAGTTACATGTGGCCAACGACCAGAATCAGCACACCAAGTGGTAGCACTGGTTTGGGGGTGGTAATGCATACCATTAACCTCCCAATGACAAAACACGGAGTTCAAGAAAATAAAACAGGCTATGTTGAAAGACAGGAACGTTCAACACGGGTATGATAACGACAAATAACATTGATTTTGACTACCCTTGAAAGGCAGTTTCGTATACTGTTCCCACTACTCAGATTTTATATGTTAAGCGCCCTATACACTGTCCGTTCAACTGAGCGATTTTACTGTGTGACGTCATACCTGACGGAAAAACTAAGTAGACTGCGCACTTTTGACAGACAATAGTGCAGACCTCAGAACTGTCCTTTCCAGTCGTCTTTCACACAGAGAACTGCGCAGTTCACTCAGGGAATCCCACAGTTTCCTCAGTTTACCTGCTGACACCACGATGGCATCACATCATGGCGCATCCGTTTCTAGTAATTCTTTCAGTAGATGAGCATCGCTTGATATATTCCTTCTCAAACACCACTTCCTACTCCACGTTTTACGTTTTCCTTTCTTCTTTGCGGATAACATTATGGTCGCTGTGGCTAACAAACAGCAAACGACAGCCTTGTGTTTATCCACCACAGTCACACGCACAAGAAGACACACAGAACTGACAAATACTGAAAACCCTGATAGGAAACCTGTGCTGTGCCAGAGAACATTCAGTTCAGTTTTTCGTGCAGTTTTTTACACAGTTAAACTTCGAGTATATGGGGCCCTTCACCTTACACTGCAACTAATTGTTAACAACTTTATTGTTACACATTTCATAATTCCATTACTGGGTATAATCACAAAATTATAAACTTGTATTTCAATTCTCACGGAATGGCCTCTACATCAGCACTTCCCTTTTATATAATTTCAGCAGTACCCCATAATGACCGCAATTGCCCGACGATAAAAGTCGTAATGAATGTGATGAATAAATAAATATATAATCAATTATAGTGTCGTATTAATGGGAGAATTATTAAACAACACAGACTAAAAAAATTCAGCGGAATGATGTCCCCCCCCCCCCAAAAGTAATTATTTCTGATCGGTCACTCAAGAGTGTTACATATTCCACTCACTGACTGAACATCCATTTTTAATACGCAAAACTGTCTTCCCAGTGCCCAACCAAAGATAACAGGCGAGAGGCGAGGATGACAGCTAATGACAGTGACACCAGACCATCTAAGTGTGTGAGGTGAGAAAGCTCTCGCACGATAAGAATTATCTGCATTTAGCTGTCATCTCTAATTTAGAAGAAGAGGACCGTGACGTCTTAAACTGTGTCTTTCGTTTTCAATGTGACAAACTAAACACTGAGAGCTAAAACATCAGGATGTTTAAAACCAAGAGCTGTCTCCTGTCTTTCAGCTCTGGGTTAATAGTCACAAAACGTGCCACGTTATCTTTAAGACCCTTGAAGAACAGCCAAAACAACGTGTGAGGTCTTGAGCCCATCTAAGGGAAACACGCCGCAGTATGATCCGCAGACTTGTATGGCCAGAACACAAAGAAGAGATACACATTAAGTAAAAAATTTACAAATTTAATGTTTTGTTGACCATTCATCGTGATATATCCGTACAATAAGAACCAACAGGATGCACTATTTATTTTCAATTTACACGTATTTCAATAATTAACCTCTACATGTTTCGAGCAGGCTTACCGCTCATCATCAGGAGGTACTACTCTGTATATACAGCAACTGGTAAATGTCAAGCGTTTATGTTGACTGGCTGTTGGCAGAATCGGGTTGGACATATACCAACTGCTGTATATACAGAGTAGTACCTCCTGTTGATGAGAGGTAAGCCTGCTCGAAACATGTAGAGGTGTAGCACCAACGCACAGTCGCTCACACGCGCAGCTCATCGGAAGAACCATTCGGATACCTTACAATAAAGCCAACACAAGATAGCTACAGTACGCCATTCCACATAGTATACAGTTCAAAATGGAAACGAGTGGATTTTTACATTCCAAATTACAACTAGCAATGGATTCTGAAAACAACGAAAAACAATCCAGCTCAACACCAGTAAGTCATTTCCATATGTTTAAGATAAACTGTCATATTATTCCAATATGTTAGATAATAGTTCTCTCATCAGATAATTTATTTTAATATGTCTGTCACGTCATAGAAAACAACAAAGACGAACAGCCAACCCCTACCACATAACTAATCGGAACAACAGAAAGCGAAAACCAACCAGACGAGTCCCTCCGGACTAGCAGTATCTGATCATCGTTTCGGAAATATACGACAACACGTGCACCCCCGAGAAGCTGTAATAACATAAGACTCACTCTGGCGAACGATAATATATTAGAACTTCACATTCCCACAGGATACCCAAGTGATAATGGGAACTGTTTTAATTGTTAAATGTCAACCCATGATATTAAACATTTTAACCAGATAAATGCGTTACACATTTCTTTCGTCTTTAGCAAAGAAACGTACAAGATTTTATGTATTTTATTAATGTAAACATATTGGAATCCCAATGTGCACACAGCACCGATGACTTAGTCTGCTATGTAGGCCTGAAGATGACCGACTGATGGGTCGAAACATGTAGCCTTATGTATAAATAAAAAAGGTAATGCTGACGTATATAATTAATTTTATTATATACGTAGAGGTTAATTACTGAAATAAATTGAAAGTAAACAGTGTATCCTGTTGGTTCTTACTGTCCGGATAAAATGCTCACAGTCTAACAGAGTCATAAGTACCAGCTTCACTGGTCCAACTTAGCTACAGATAACTTCAACAGTTCCCGGAGGGCAACAAGTCTCCACACCGGAACATATAAGTCATTCCTCAACTTACTGGCACGTAATTTGTATCTCTTCTTGCTGACGAGAATATCTGGGTATCAAAACGTAAAAGCTAAAAATGATGCAGTACGAAAAATGTCACGCTCATATCTATGTGTTTAACATATGTAAGAATACTGTACGAATAATGATTAGGTGGGTGATGCATGTAGCAAGCAATGTCAATGAGAAATACATATAAATTTTATCTTGAAATCGCAGAGGGAAGAGAACACTAAAGAAGGCGTAAACGGAGAGTAATACTGAAACACATCAGGGCGTAAAGATGTCGAATGGAGTAAGCGACTTGTGATACGTTCCAGAAGTGGAGTTCACAGCAGTGATTACAAAACTGTGAAATGTGAAACCCACACTTCTACACACAAACATAAATCATTTTCTGATCCACGCCTCCATAGACAGATGATTAACCCCGTAAGGCGATCCTTTACTTTTAATTTCAAAATTCCTCAAATCTTCTCAGTTTTGACCAACTTAAACAGCTGGAAGGTATTTTCGTGTGTATAGATGCACAAAAATTGTTTGTCGCTCTTCCCTTCCAGGGGAGGCACGAACCGGCCAGTCATTGCTCCGGTTATTATGAATAATGCAGGAACGTTGTCACTTGTTCACTTCACAGTACTTTGTGTTATGAAGGTGTGTTCAACATTCCAAGAATGAAACACGTTCAAGTCACCATATGACAATCAGGGTTCCGACATCGCAAAGTATGGTAACTGGTAACAACAAAAGCCCCAGTCTTCAGGCCTCCAAAGCGAGGGTAACCAGCTACCAGACTTGAAATTATCACGAACCAGTAGGCCACAAAGTGAATCTACACCACTGAGGAGAAACCTCATTAGCTCGCTTCCCCGGAATCCCTCCAAACAAGGCACTAGACTGCAAGTACACTCCATCATATAAAGCCTTCATTAATTCAATTCTCTGCGTCCTCATACAACTGACTGAATTAGTGGTAACGATACAGACTTTGTTTTGGAGATATGCGATTCGAATTTCGGCCGGACCACCTTTTACGCTGATTTTTCCTCGGAATCACAAAATGAATGCTAGGACACTAGAACTTACGCTGAAGCAGGCAGCGTCTGCCTTCTTACAATTCCGAACCTAACAACTACTCATAGTCACCGTGCTTTATATACAATAGAATCTACATCTTCAAGTAAACAGGAATCAGTAATTCATTCGTTCATGATTTTCGTTGACAAAGATCCATCGTAATTTTAAAAACTTGGACATTATAGTCGAGCACTACCAAGGTTTATACTGAAAATTCAAATGGACAATGGATTCGTTGCCGATTTCCGAAAAATGCTAAACCTACTATGCCGTGTCCGTTGGAAAGAGCTAGTCCATGGCCTGTGCCTAAGACCAACGCTATTCAACAGATCCCTGAAATTAGGTCCACTTTTCGTTTGCAGGAACACAAGTAATTTCCGGAACAGTGCGTTCCGCAGTTACACGTGTACGATGAATGTCCAGAGGATTAAAATAAAATCGCAGTGAGGATTAGTGGTACCCAAATCCCTGGTTCCAGGTCGCCGTGACAACTAAATTTTGTACGGTACAGCAAAATATCTGTGGGTCCTAATCATGGAACTTCCTTCGTGTCATTTTGAGGTGACTCCCAAATTTCTGGAAAAAATATGGGCACCGCTCACGAGGACAACCTGAAATGATGAGTTTTAAAAAGCGCCAAATAATACATTCAAAAAAGCGTACCATTACTTGGGGTGTGAGCTGATGCAGTGGCTAGCTAGCAAGGGCACAGGTTATCAGTCAATGGAGAGGGTGTTCAAACACTGTGACAAAATTGTGTGCAACTTATCGGTGTGAATGTGTGTTCTCAGAAAAAAAATGGCCCGATAATCCTAGTCACACTCATAGCACACTACACACCAACCTCAACTACGTAAACGCACGTCGCAAAACGAGGCAAAACTGTTATTCCGATAGTATACATATCCACTGAGTTCAAATGTCAACGCCAAACAATGACTGCGAGGTCTATTTATCCACCACACTCTCCATAAAGAGCCTAGTTTACAAAATGCAGTCACGCATGACGACGATCTGTGCCGCCGAGCTTGCTAACCAGTTTGTTTTATGTGTATGTTGTACGCATGCACCTTTTCCGTGTTCGCCTGCTGTCTAGAAGGGAACATAGTCCTCTAAAACTTTTCACGTATTCGTATATTGTCCGAATTGACCCAGTTCCTGTACAGCCTGTATTCTGCTTACATATCGTAGAACGAAATAAGCAGAGCGGCAAGCAGATGACACACACTGTCCAGTACGCTGTGTGGAAAGTAGCCGGTGTGCACGTGTGTGTAAATAAACCCCAGTTGACAGCTATCGATAGTTTCATATCGATAGCTGTCAGATAACACACAGTCCCTTTACATGCACAGTATAAGCCCTATAGTGCACTGGGCTTCTCACACCGGAGTATGACCTTCAACCCTGAGTAACATCACACACCGGAGCATGACCTTCAACCCTGACTGACGTCATGTGAGATTCGTGGTGGGTCTAGTAGCAGCACAGTTTTGTCTCCTAGTTCCTTCGGCTTTACCCTGAAAATGTTCATCGCACCATTGCTCCGCACTCATCTTTCACCTCTTCCTGGTCGTCTCCTGGCTCAGGCGGCTGGTTATCGGCCTCTCACCACGGAGGGCCGGGTTCGACCTATCATTCCACATACGCTCCACGTTCATATTTCATTTATCTACCACCGACGCTATATTACCTTACAAATACAAAGTGTCGTCAAACGAAACACTCCTCCACCTCTACCTGTCTCTGAGGCGTGCGACAACACTGATCATTAAAAAATCCTCGGTGTTTACACGTATGGTGAGGGCTCCGCCCCTTACCCGGTGCTTGGCCAATGACAGAAAGTTACGTAAAAACAGAGCAGTAAGAGTTACAGTAATTCATATGTCTTTAAGTAGAGTCCAGTTGAAATGTGATGGCACACAGTGACGCACGGGAGGGGAAGTGAAGGGAAAACTGGCGAATGGAGTGGGTAGCCAGTACCCTTCACACTACCTCGGAACTTGGTGTATCCAGCATTACTACCGCCGATGAGCACACCTCGGTTGCCAGTAGTCGACCGAACTGACACCCCCGCCGCTTTAAATGGACTCGTCCGTTTCGCCGAAAGACGAAATGTGGTTTCTGCGCGTGTGCCATCACATTTCAAACGCAGTCGAACAATGTTCTTGGGACACTCGATAACCAGATATAAAATACGAATATAAACATAAGCATGAAATTTGTCAGACTAATTTTGTTCTTATCTTCATGTAGAAAGACAGGGTACCCACTATGCGAAGCCTGTCAGACAAAATCATTTCTTCTCACTGAACATCACAGCAGGCAAACAGCAGGTTCGGTATCTGAGATGAGGCCACAAACCTCAGTGGGAGATATCATTAATTAAACAAAGAAGATTGCACGTCACACCAAAGTACAAATGCGAGAATGGGTCAGGCAGAAAGGAATATTTGCCATGGAAAAAGATGTAGAAAAATACACGAAGAGAAGAAAGGCCCTATTCTGATACCTTTCAATCCCACGTGAAGTTGGAAAAAAAGCCCGCCCCTAAAACTTCGAATATACATACGACAGTGGCGTATCCAGGAATTTTGTTCGGGGGGTTCAAAAATTCAGTTGAAGACAGAGGACAGAGAGAAAAGGGATCTGGGGGGCGGTAGCCCCCTAGTCAGGGGTTTTGGAGGCAGCTGAAATTTGGTACAAGAAATTTCATTTCGTATAGTAAAATTTTCTTAATTTTTGGTACTTTATATAAGACTATTTATGATGACAGCCAATTTATTTGTAATTGCTAATGTAAAATAATAGAGAACCTAAGTAGTTTTAGAATTTTACTGCCTTTTTTCCGAATATCTTGGGGTGTCGGCGTTCTAAATTCAGTAATGTTTAACGGTTTTCACAATCCTGTTGAGTTTGGCACGATTTTGGAGGGCTTTCGGAATTTCGGGAGGGGGTGTTGAACCCCCCAACTCCCCCCTCGGTACGCCACTGATATACAACACTTCTCTATTTATTTATCACCCGATTAATGAACGATACGTAAAGAAACTTCTACAGTACCGATTCCAGATGATTATAAAAGAAATGATCTGTGCCAGGCAGATCGCAAACCAGTCGTTCTCAACCGTTATTGAATCACGGCATATTCTGAGGCTGGTGGCCTACCTCTCCAAAACTGTACAATGCACATAGTACTATTACCAGCACGTATAAATACGATTACTGAAAATGTAAAACTTAAAACCATCAGGTTATATTAAAATATACGCCACAATCATCCACGCACGTTAAATAAAGTTTTGCGAGGAGGCATACAAAATGATTTTGTGCTATCAGAAACTCTGCGTCGGCATATAACAGAAAGAATCATAAACACAACTGACTTACTTATTGACGTCCTCAGACATAAAGTGCACTAAAGTGCAGCACAAATTCGATACAACTAAAAGTACAAAAAATTCAGTCTGAACATAAATGTTTATTTATCAAGCAAGTCAGCTACATGGGATGGCTAAAATATAAAGTATTCATACGGTTGATTACGAAAATAGAAAGGAAAAATTCACAGCTGTATGGGTTTGATATCTCGAACTTAACAATCTAATGTCATACAAAACACAACATACAGATATATGCAGACTCAGTAATATATAGAGATATATATAGAGATTATAAAAAGTGTGAGCTGGTATGTCTTCAAAAGTTATTATTTTGTACTTTTAATTGTACTGCAAACATAAGGGGGGTGAATCATATTGAGATAAATTGAATAGTTGCTAATATGTACTACTGATTGGCAAAAACCGCGTAGTGGCCAAAATGTAATGCTAAAAACAAACTATGGTTCAAATGTAGTAATATACACCACAAACCGTGTAGTTACTATAGTATGTTCAACATAAACTGTGTCGTAGCTAAAATGTAGAGTCCAGTTGAAATGTGATGACACACGGTGACGCACGGGAGGGGAAGTGAAAGGAAAACTGGCGAATGGAGTGGGTAGCCAGTACCCTCCACAATACCTCGGAACATGGTGTATCCAGCATTACTACCGCTGATGCGCAAACCTCGGCTGCCAGTTGTCGACTGAACTGACGCCCCCGCCGATTTAAATGGACTCGTCCGTTTCGCCGAGAGACGAAATCTGGTTTCTGCGCGTGTGCCATCACATTTCAAACGCAGTCTAGCAATGTTCGACACGAACTTCGTAGTACATAAAATATATAAATGTCGAACACGAACTATGTAGTAGCTAAAATGTAGCAATGTTCAACACAAACTAGGCAATAGCTAAAATGTAGTAATGTCGAACACGAATTTTTAGTACCTATGAAGTAATGTCGAACACTAATTTTGTAGTAGCTAAAATGTAGTAATGTTCAACACAGTAGTAGCTAATATGTATTAAGTTCAACACGAACTTCGTACTAGCTAAAACGCAGTAATGTCGAAAATGAACTTTGCAGTAGCTAAAATGTAGCAATGTTCAACAAGAACTTAGCAGTAATTAAAATGTAGCAATGTTTAACACAAATGTTATAGTAGCAAAAGCGTTGTAATGTTCAACACAAACTGTGGTTGAAACATAGTAATATTCACCACAGCTTGTGTAGTTGCTACAGGATGTTCAACATATACTACGCATTCATTAAAATGTAATGTTCAGCACAACCGTGTGGTTGCTAACAAGAAACAAGTTGCCAGCTGCAAAACACTGCCTTATATGACATGTAAAGGTAAAGGTAAAGTGTTCCCGTTACAGGCCCGGTGTGGTCCAGAGGGTGGGTAGAGGTATAGCTCTACTCTTCCATGACCGCGGCACTAGAAGTGGATGAGTGGTAAGCGGCACGCCCCGGCCGCACTTTACCCCCGAGAAAGACCCGGTACCCATTATACAGAAGGCTCGGTGGGCCCCAGGGTCGGTCTGGACGGGCGGAAAATCTCGTCCCCACCGGGATTCGATCCCGGACCGCCCAGACCGTAACTCAGTCACTATACCGACTGAGCTACCCGGCCTACACTATATGACGTGTGGTGTTAAAAATATAGGACCATGCAGGCAGCTGCAAACAAAGAAAGTGGAACATCGTCTTCATAGTCCTGAGAACTGAGGATTTAGATGTAAGAATGAAATGACAACGTTCTCCCGAACGCTATTGACAGCTATGTTACACAACAGACGTTCAGTCGTCTTAATCACACAAGCGTGCATGAAATCATCGGTAAACCCCTGCAGGATGACACGCAATGCAGTAGAGTAACTTTATACAACAGGGCTGCACAACTCACTGCCATCAACATGAGATACTTTCGTCCTTCGCATGCCCATTCTCATTTACGCCCTCCTGTTTAAGATTACAAAAAGAATATCGATTCCGTATGTATTTAATGATGATATTCCAACAGCAGTAAAACCGAGTTACAGCGATACAGTGGCGTACCCACGAATTTTGTCCGGGGGGGGGGGTTCAACAAATCCAGTTGAGGACAGAGAGAAAGGGGATCTGGGGGCGGTAGCCCCCTAGTCAGGGGTTCTGGAGGCAGCTGTAATTTGGTACAAGAAATTTAATTTCATATAGTAAAATCTTCTTAATTTGTGGTACTTTAAGACTATTTATGAAGACAACCAATTTATTTGTCATTGCTAATGTAAAACAATTGCGAACCTAGGTAGTTTTAGAATTTTACTGCCTTTTTTCCGAACATCTTCGGGTGTTGGGGTGCTAAATTCAGCAATTTTTTAACAGTTTTCACAATCGGGTTGAGTTTGGCACGATTTTGGAAGGCCTTCGGAATTTCGGGGGGGGGGGGTTCAACCCCCCCCCCGGTACGCCACTGCAGCGACATAAACACTTTATTTGGTGTGGAGGAAATGGCTGTACCTGTAATCTTGTACGAATATTACTTAACACTGCCATTTGTTTTGAGATCTCTAAGAGCCTAAATAACCCAATGGGACTTGCTTTGGCGGATCGCGCTGATACCAGGAACATTCAGCATCCGGCCAGCACTACAATGAGACTTGCTTATATGTGGATCGTGTTGATACAGGCCAGCAACACAATGGAACTTTCTTAAAGTGGATCGTGCTGATACCAAAAACAGTCGGTACTTGGCCAACAGTACAGTCAGAGCTGCTAACATGTGCACTTGTTTGTTCAGCATCACCCAGAACCTCTCAATTCTAGAGTACAATTTAATTCTTCATACTTATTAATTTTAATACAATCGTATGATAAATGTATAAATAAAACTGTTTAGATTACAGAAACACCAAGAAATAATTTTCCAAAATCTCCTCAGCACTTAGATGGGTTTACCGCTTATCTTCAATGACAGTTCCCGTGGATTTCCTCGGCAGGTACAACATTTGCGACTTCAAATAACCTACGACCGCTTCCTAACAAGCCCTTACCATATTAATAATTGTCCAACGAGATGCAACACAAAGCAGTCTATATATTATTCTGCAAGTTCACTCTACATGTTTCGGGTGTCAAACACACCCATCATCAGGAATACCAGAACTGTAACTACAGCCTCCGGTACTGTGCAGCTACCTCCCTCCAATGTGGCCAAGCTAGCTTGGCCACATTGGAGGGAGGTAGCTGCACAAAACATATGACCAGTACCGGGGGCTGTAGTTACAGTTTTGTGTACTCCTGATGATGGGTGTGGTTGACAGCCGAAACATGTACAGTGAACTTGCAGAATAATAAATAGACTACTTTGTGTTGCATCTCGTTGGACAATTATTAACATAGATCAGCGATGCACGGAACCATAAACATAAAAAGCCCTTACCAATTCATTCATTACAATAATTGCAACCTTTTGAACATTAGCTCAACAAACATGGAGCTGCCTCAAACATGCCCCAAAGAACGACTGACTGTATTCATATCATTCAAAGCCAATTCTCAGAAATTCCAAAAAGTACTACGCAATGAAGAAGAACAAGGCAACCTCAAAACCGAATACAGATAAGTATTTAGCATCACGCTGCGTTCATTTCATCTATTCGAAAATAATTTCAAGCGTCCATTGGAGAAGAGGATTGGTGGGCCCAGAGCCAATCGGGACGCGGCTCCGAAGATAAAAATCCGCCTTCTGTCGGTGATCGCACAGAGATTACGAACCCCAGAGCCAGTCAGTTTTACTTAATAAGCTTTCTAGTTCCCCGCCACAGTGGGCGCTTTTAATAATGACTACACTATGTTAAATATTTATGATAAAATAATGCGCCTCTAACATCATACGGCGGCAAAGTGTGGCTTGCGAAGACGTTAATGTAGTATTAATAAACATTAATGTCTTCGCAAGCCACACTTTTCGCCCTCTGATATTAGAGTATTAATACGAATATCAGACTATAGCACTTTGTAAAGTTTCTGTGCAGTGGGCCACTGTACCTGCAGACAAACAAATAAAAATCGAGAATTCAGTAGCAAAGTATCATAATATGAACTTTTCATCAAATGTTATAATAATTAAATGAAGGGGGTGAGATGGGTTGGGAATGCAGCATGCGCTCGACAGATATATATATATATATATATATATATATATATATATATATACAGGATGTTTCACGACTTTAGGGCATAACTGCAGGAGATGATTTCCTAGGTCTTTGTGATCAAAAAAGTTCAAATAAACATGTGTCCGATTTTGGACGGTTACGGAGTTATGACCGTTCGAATCTCGGAATAGAAGGTAACGATTACTGACAATAAACGGAACAAAATAATAAACCAGCATAATACATGATACATTTAAA
>Ga0123354_10006721_pt1 | contig 17148 bp, 15 predicted proteins | sample TergutLab28metaG_2_FD_97872 | JGI IMG/M metagenome (GOLD analysis project Ga0123354, IMG submission 97872) | Labiotermes labralis P4 segment gut microbial communities from Petit-Saut dam, French Guiana - Lab288 P4 | ecosystem: Host-associated > Arthropoda: Insects > Digestive system > Gut ...
GCCTACGTTCCCGGGACGGCTTTCTACGCCGACGGCCTGGGTACGCGAAACATCCGGCTGAGCTACTGTTTCCCCACGCCCGAACGCATCTACGAGGGAACCAAGCGTTTGGGGGAGACCCTGACCGAGGAAATGGAACTGAGAACCACTTTCGGACTGGTGGGTCCCCAGCGCGCTCTGGGTGAGTCCAACACCGAAACGGGGCAATGAGTGTACGCATGGTAAGGTGCTTTCGTCACCAGCAATTGGTGGCGTCGGGATATCGCGGAGTCCCACAACGGGAACACGTCTCAATCAGCAGCACATGGAGGTGATCTGATGGCACAGGAAGTAATCGTCGTCTCAGGGGGACTGTCCCATGAGAGGGAGATTTCGTTGGAATCGGGGCAGCGCGTCGCGCGCGAGTTGACGCACGCAGGTTTCCACGTCACGCGGGCTGACATCCAGCCGTCCCTGATCGATGTGATCCACAGCCTCGACCACCCTGTTGTCTTCCCGATGTTGCACGGGGGCTCCGGTGAAGATGGCGCGGTCAGCGAGGTCTTCGAACTGGTCGGTGTTCCGTACGTTGGCTCTTCGGCTGTCTCGTGCCGTGCCAGCTACGACAAGGCATTGGCCGTGCCGGTGGTCGCACGAGCTGGACTGGCCGTGCCCAAGCGAGCCATCCTCCCGCACGATATGTTCCGCGACATGGGCGCCAGTACGCTGATGGGCCTGATCGAAGAGCGGCTCGGCCTCCCCCTGTTCGTCAAGCCGTCGGCTTCCGGCTCGGCCTTGGGCGCGTCCCGGGTCGACCGCATCGAGGATCTGCCAACCGCCCTTGTCAACGCGTACAGCTATGGCCGGGTGGCCGTGGTTGAGGAGTTCATTGACGGTGTCGAGATCGCGGTTCCCGTCTTCGACCTCGGTGAAGGGCCGGTTGCCTATCCGCCTGTGGAGATTCGCCCGGAATCTGGGGTTTACGATTTCGAAGCCCGGTACGCCGCCGGCGCCACCACGTACATCTGCCCCGCCAACCTCGAACCGTCGACCATCCAGGCTTGCCAGGAAGCGGCGGTTCAGGCTCACACGAGTTTGCACCTGCGCGATTTCTCCCGCGCCGACATCATCGTCCGCGATGGGAAACCGGTCTTCATCGAATCCAGCGTGGCACCGGGAATGACCGAGACCTCCCTCGTACCCCTGGCCGTGCAGACAGCCGGGCAGGACTTCCCCGACGTGTTAGCCCAGCTCGTACGCCTGGCAGCCCAGCGCTGAATCTAGTTTCACGGGTCACGTGCACCGCCGCCACCGCCACCTCAGTACGCCACTGGAGTGGTCGGAGCGAAGCCGGGTTGAAGACTTGTTCATTGATATCGTCTTTGTTCGTTGGCGCAGATGGGGCGTCGCGCACCAAACATACGCCACACCTGGTGACGTGGTCTGCTCCATGCCCGGAGGCCTGTCATGGCCGTGAAAGACAAGAAGCGTACCGGGGTTGTCCCGACCCTGGTCTCTGTTGTGATCTTGCTTGTCATCTGGCAGATCGCTGCTCTGGTTGTGGGGCAGGACATCATCCTGGTCGCGCCTGCGCAAGTGGTGACGACGCTGATCGCACTGGTCCCGGAGGGTTCGTTCTGGGCGACGATTGCCGCGTCGCTCGTTCGTATTGTGGTGGGGTTTCTGGTTGCATTCGTTGTGGGCACCTTGACCGCCTGGCTGGCCAGCGTCAATCGTTGGCTGGGCGCATTTATGTCCACGACCATGCGCCTGATCCGGTCGATTCCTGTCGTCTCGTTCATCATCCTCCTGCTGATCTGGGCCAACTCCACCTATTTGAGCTTGTGGGTGAGCTTTCTCATGGTGGTTCCCGTGGTCTTCTCCAATGCCGAGGAGGGTTTCGCCAACCGCGACATCAAACTCGTTCAGATGGCCCAGGTCTTCGGCTTCTCCGCCGGGCAGCGTTGGTGGGCCATCGCAGTCCCGACGCTCATGCCGTACCTCATCGCAGCCACCCGGGTGGGGTTCGGGCTGGCCTGGAAAGCCGGGATCAGCGCCGAAGTCATCGGGATGCCGCGCGGGTCGATCGGCGAACGGCTCTACCAGGCCAAGGTCTACCTCAGCACGGCAGACCTCTTTGCTTGGACCGCGGTGATCGTCGCCCTGAGCTACATCTGTGAAAAATTGGCATTGTGGGGGTTGCGTGGCACCCAGGCCGGTTTGAAGAGGTACGCCTCATGATTCAGTTCCACAATGTATCTTTCTCGTACGCAAGTGTCCCGGTGGTCGATGATCTCACCTTCGAGTGCGCGGACGGCGGTGTGGTCTGGCTGGCAGGAGACAACGGTACTGGTAAGTCGACCACGGTCCACCTGGCGTTGCGCCTTCTCAATCCCAATCGGGGTCAGATCGAATCACCCTCTGCGATGTCGGCCGTTTTCCAGGAAGACCGGTTGTGCGAACACCTGACCGCGGTGGCGAACATCCGACTGGGTCTTGGGCGCAAGGCTACTAACCAAGAGATTCTCGCCGAATTGGAACGAGTGGGTCTGGCCGAGCTTGATGCGGGACGGCCAGTGGGCCAATTGTCTGGGGGGCAGCGGCGTCGAGTCGCGCTCGTCCGTGCACTTCTACGCCCCGCAGGTCTCACCTGTCTCGACGAGCCGTACACAGGCATTGACGAAGCCAGCCTCGACCAAGTCATCGCATACACCCAGGAGCGCATCACCGGGAAGAGCGTCATCCTCGTCTGCCACGACACCGACATCGCAGAACGTTTCAATCCGTACGTAGTACGGATGTAGAACCACCAACGATTTCGCCACTCTATGGAGTCAGGTCGACCGGGATGCGACGGTTGCCGAAGTGGCCGACTTGCTCATCCCAGCGGCCCGGGATCGGCGTGTTGCAGTGGGTGCATCGGCCGTCGGAGTCGAGGTCGTACCCGGTGACGTCATAGCCGCGCCGGGTGATGACGGGAAGCGCGCAGCCAGGGCAGCAGGTGGTCGAGCCTTCGGGGTCGACGACGTTGCCTGTGTAGACGAATTTCAGACCCTCAGACATGGCGATCCGACGAGCATTTTTCAGTGTTGACAAGGGAGTACGCGGGATGTCTCGCATACGGTTGTCGGGGTGGAAGGCTGTCAGATGAAGGGGGGTATCGGGACCCAACTGACCTGTTATCCATGCGGACAGTTCGTGGATTTCGGCGTCCGAATCGTTGAGCCCGGGAACGACCAGGGTGGTGATCTCCAACCAACACGTTGTTTCGTGAGCGATGTACATCAATGTGTCCAGCACCACGTCCAGTTGGCCCCCGCACACCCGCCGGTAGAAGTCAGGATTGAAACTCTTGAGGTCCACATTGGCGGCATCCATGACGGAAAAGAAATCCCGTCGGGCTTCATCGGTGACATATCCTGCTGTCACCGCGACATTGATCAGACCCCGATCGTGACAGGCCTCAGCAACATCGATCGCGTACTCGGTGAAAATGATCGGATCATTGTACGTGTACGCAACACCACGAGAACCAATACGCAGGGCAGCCTCGGCGATCTGGGTAGGACTGGCTTGTTCTTGGAGCGGGTCGAGTGTCCGTGCAGTTGAAATCTCCCAATTCTGGCAGAACTTGCAACCTAGGTTGCAGCCTGCCGTCCCGAAACTCAGAACTGACTGTCCGGGCATGACGTGATTCAGTGGCTTTTTCTCGATGGGATCGACGCAGAATCCAGAGGATCGGCCGTACGTTGTAAGGACAAGGAAGCCGTCGACATTCTGTCGTACGAAACAAAATCCGCGTTGCCCTTCACGCAGGCGGCACAGGCGCGGACACAAGTCGCATTGGACCCGCCCGTCGTCGATCGTGTGCCAGTAGCGCGCAGTTGTCGCGGGACGGTCAGGGGAGTGAGTCATCGTGGTCATGGGCGTCTCACTTGGCGTCGCCGTCGAAGAACGTGACCGAGAATCGAGTCATGTCATCATCGAATATCTCGCACACCATATTAGGCACCCGCTCTGAGAAGGCTGGTCAATCATCGACTTGCTCGTGAAAAGCCGTGACCTGGTATCGATCGATCCGTACGTCCTCGGCCCAATAGTCTGCGGGGAGGCCGGCTTTCCTCATCAAATGAGCGAGGAACTGCGACGGATCGGGTAATTCCTCCCAAACCTGGGGAAGGAAGGTTGCCCGGTGGCCAGGCGCGGAGAGGATGACTCCATCCAGACCAGGACGAAGACTTGCCAGCGCATCCTCCTTGCCGGAGAATGTCATCGGCTCAGGGTCCGACAGGACCGACACCTCGATGTCTACCTGCTTGAATTCATCGACTGACAAGGGAGGAAAGCGTGGATCGTGGAACGCGGCGGACACAGCATTGCTGCGTACATCCTCGCCGAGGGCCTGATGGGCGACCAGCGAACCGATACACCCACGAAGGTCCCCACCCAGGGTCAACGTCACGAAGGTCGCACCCGGTGACCTCAACCAGTCTTCCTTCAACGGTACGTCGTCGGCCCAGGAGGTGACGCGCAGCCCAGCCGCAATCGCCGATCGGGCCAGTTTCAGCAACACCGGTCCGGCATCGTGTGGCAATTCATTCATCGGAGTGCCTCCTGTCCCTGTTGGTCCTGGTGGAAGCTGAGGGCGGCGTACCCAACGACACGGTGCTTGTCTGAGGCCGTGTCGCCGGAGTTGCACAGGCCGAGCAGTTGTGGTCGCAAGTGTCGGTCCCGAGCGGCGAGCGCCAGGGCGTTCACCCCAGTGGCGCCGCAGGCCTGATCATGATCCAAGTTCGGATCCCGATTGAGGATCTGATCCACACTCGCCCGATCGATCTGCCGGGCCTCGTCGTACCGATGATAATGCGACAGATCCGAGCTGATGACAACCAACGTATCCGGCCCCCAGACCGCATCGAGTACGCAGGTGACCGCTGCAGGCTCGACCCACCCTGCAGCCAGCGGCAAGATGTCGGCGTCAGGCAGTACGACCTGCAAGAACGGCACCTGTACTTCCAGCGAGTGCTCGTCCTGGTGGACGGCCGCGCTGACCACCACCTGTGGTTGTTCGAGTGCCCGTTTCGCACCGTCGGCCCACACAGCAACGTTCCCCAACGGTGTCGCCATGGCATCGGCATCTGGAAGTGCGATCCCATGGATCCCCACACGATGGGTGGGTCCCACGATCACCACATGTTTGACGTTGTCAGCCAGCCTTTCCACACCGGCGTACGCCAAAGCCGCAGTCGACCCCGAGTAGACGTACCCAGCATGAGGGACGATCACCGCCCTCACGGACGCGAAGTCGGGACACCCACCCCGAGCCTGGTCAAGGAACCCGTCGATCATGGACCGCAACCGCCCACGCTCCCCCGGATAGAACATGCCAGCCACCGCCGGCGGACGAACCCGCATAGCAACCTCCTCCCGCCAGCTTACGCCGATACATCTTGAACACTGATGTACTTCAAATGTACACTTACGACATGACTGTCCTTCCCCTCGCAGAGGCGAGGTCTCGATTTTTCGAAACTGTTGAGCGTGCAGCATCAGGGGAGGAGATCACACTCACCAGCCGCGGTGTACCTCGTGCGATGCTCGTGCCACTGGCCGATGACCGCAGACCATTAGTTTTCACAGCGCAAGAAGCCATGGACATCATCATGAATCATCAGATGGATTCTGGGGCGTGGGACAGTATTCGTACTACCGGGGACACGATCGGCGATGACGGCCTTGGTTGATCTCATCGGCGCAATCCTAGACACCAGTATTTTTATCGCTCGTGAACAGGAGCGCCCCATGAGGGCGGCAACCCTGCCCAATGGATTGGGTATATCTGTGATTACCCTGGCCGAACTGCGTCTGGCCGTCATCCAGGATGGTGAATCGATCAATCGTTCCCGGCGTCTGGACACTCTGGAACGGGCGTTGAGAGTCCGGCCAATCGGCATTGATGTCGATATTGCATTCCACTGGGCTGTCTTGCGTTCTGCCGCTCGTAGTCTGTCTCAAAGCCGGGTCAATGATCTGTGGATTGCTGCCACTGCGTTGTCACTGAATGTGCCTGTTGTCACCCAAGATGAAGGATTCAAACGCCTGGAAGCAGTTGGAGGCCCTTCAGTCATTCTGATGTGAGAACCCGCTAGTCACCGAAACTTCCAATAAGCAGCGATCACCGTGTCAGTGCCCGAAGGAGTCCGAATCTGTCACGTGGTCCTCGCCCTTGTCGAGGGCGTCGAGGGCAGCCATATCCGGGGTTGACAAGGTGAGATCCCAGCTGGCGAGGTTTTCGGCCTGGCGGGCGGGGTTGGAGGACTTGGGGACTGGGAGATACCCGTGTTGGGTGTGCCAGCGCAGAATCACCTGCGCGGGAGTGGCGGAATGGTCGGTGGCAATCCGTACAACGACCGGATCCTGAAGCATGGATGCGGGCTTGATCGGACTCCATGACTCGGTCAAGATATTGTGGTCCTTGTTGTACTCCGCTGACTCTCTCCGCTGGGTCCACACGTTGAGGTTGATCTGGTTGACGTGGGGAGTTGCCCCGGTCTCAGCGAAGATGCGGTCCAGATGGGCAGGTTTGAAGTTCGAGCAGCCCATCGCCCGGATGACCCCGTCGTCAAGGAGTTTCATCAAGCCCTTGAACGCTTCGACGTACATGTCTTGATCGGGATTCGGCCAGTGGATCAGCAGCAAATCAATATAGTTGGTGCCGAGCTTTTTCATCGCGTTCTGCGCCGCCTGTCGAGCGCCATCCACGGAATGCCACTTCCGGTTGAACTTCGTTGTGATGAACACTTCCTCCCTTGGCACGCCGGACTCCCGGATGCCCTGGCCCACCTCAGTTTCGTTCTCGTAGTTTTCGGCCGTGTCGACCAGCCGGTATCCGAGTTGGAGAGCAGTACGCACGGTCGCCACCCCCTCGTCACCCCTGACTGGCCATGTGCCAAGCCCCATTGCTGGAATGGGGACACCGTTGGAAAGAATGAGATTTGGTACGTTCATGGACCCCACTGTACTGAGACGCGATAGCACCACGAAAGTAAGCATCCTGGATATTGAGACATAACCCGGATGCACCGATTCATGGCTGCCACGCGACCCTGTGCCGGCACGCTGGCCCGTCGGGCGTCGTTCAACTTCACGTCCAGTCTGCCTTCACGCCGCCCGCCGACTCATCGCACCCCCATAGTGTCGCTCGCGACGCCAGCAATCGGTGCATCCGGGCCTAACCCGAATCCACCGCATCTCACGAGACAGTACGGCAATGAGCGCAGACCTGCAGTGAGATCAAACAGGATGTTGGGGAGGGAATACGGTGGTCAGTCTTGGTCCGAATTGGTGGAGGTGTCATTCTGCACCACCGGCTCGGTTGGGCGAATCACCCATCCGGTGAGGAGCTTGGGGGTGAAGAACGTCGACTTGGGTGGCATGAGGAGCCCTTCGCGGGCCGTCCGCCGGATCTCGTCGATGGAAGTCGGACGAATCAGGATACCGGCTGTGAAATGACCACTGGCAACGGTGTTCACCATCTCACTCAGACCGTGCTGATAGGTCACGTCGACTTGGACCCCCTGAAGAGCGGTCTCCAGCCAGAGCCCATCCAGGTTGCGGATGCCATCGAAAACGCCTGGTTTGGGCGCCATCCATTCAGCTGAACCGTCGGGCCACAGCAGGACCATCCGGCCCGAGGTCACCATCTCACCCAACGTCGCGGGAGTCACGCCGCCAGCCGTCCCCGCCGTCAACGGCGACAACTCGAAACAAGTTTCCAACCCTGCGCGCAGCGCCTCAGCGGTTACTCCGGCGTACAACCGGTGGATCGCCTCGATGGACAACTGGTCTTCGATGAGTTCGTTGACGAAGGTCAGCGTCTGCTCGGCCCGGGTGTCAGTACGCCCCGTGGCGGCGCGTACCTCGTCGCGATACTGCCGTGAGACCGAATATCGGTGATGGCCATCGGCGATCAGAACATCGTCGGCAGCCAGGATTGTCTGGATGGCCGCGGTCCGCTCCGGATCGGTGATCCTCTCCAAGGTGTGGGTGACACCCTCGACATCGATCGACCCCATGAATTCAGCAGGGTCCTCCAGGGCTGCTGCCAGCCCGCTGGCAAGGGACAATCCCCACACGGGCGAGGTGTTGGCGGCTGTTGCTCGCATCAACTCCAACCGGTCGGTCGACGCCTTGGGGGTCGTCTGCTCATGGGGCAGGACCGTCGTCCGCCGTCGTGAAGTGGAACCATCTCCGGCCGTACCCGACCCGCTGCCGGTTGCTGTCGCACCGTCCCGAGATACCCCAGCACCGTCCCGAGACCCCCCTGCACCGTCGCCAGGTCCCCCCGGACCACCGCCCACCGGAGCGTCGACAACCTCTAAACCTCCGAGCACTCCCACGATCTCACGCGGGTTTCCCGCAGAGTCGATAAAGCTTAACCGATATATCGACAAAGTATCACTGTCGTCTGGACACAGCGTCCCGTCCGCCACCCATGCGCGCAGCACGTCGGCCGCATGCCCGTAATCCTGGTTATCAGGTACGTCAATGTGTGTGATGTTGAACGCACTCAGCGCGTGCAACCGCTCAGTGTCGAGGTCGGACAACACGTCGTACGGCGGTGCGAGGACAGCGGGCAGGTCGATCCCCTGGTCGTATCTCAACGCCGGGAATGGTTGGAAATCAGGCATGTGATGAGACTATCAGGATCAGGTGGGCTGGTCCCCCGGGGTTGCCTGGTCGGTTGCCGTGGCCGAAGGGGTGCCAGTGGCGGGCAAGCACGCCTCGCCAGCCGGGATGTCGATGCTGCTCGGCGGTGAGGCCGCCATCCCTGCGTTGATGTCGAAACCGTTGCCCACGACGATATCCACCGAGTGATCTGCCCGCCCATCGGCCTGAACCTCGGGATCGTTGAACCACGATGCGACCAGTTGTACCTCTGGACTATCGGTGGCGTTGCCCACGATAGAAATGGTCAGTATCTTCGTCGTGGAGTTGGCGACCGTACCGACGACAAAACCGCCCTTGCGCAGAGAATCGGCGATGCGCCCAGCCAGACCAGACATGCTGCCGCCATTATAAACATTGACTGTTACTGCCCCAGTCGTCATCTCCGTCATCGGCATCGTGACGCACGTGGGAGGAGGTGGAGCAGGCGGCTTGGCGAGGAAAGACTTATAGCCCCAGCCCACTCCTGCGGCCAGAATCCCGAGCAGAATGACCAGGGTAATAGGCGTGGACAACTTCGGTCCCAGTCTGTTGGTGTTCACTCACCCTCCTCATCTCTAACCTGCATCCACAGATCCACACAACCGTGGCATCTGCGCGTCCCTGTGTCACCGTCAGCCGACCGGCCCCAGCCTGTCCCGGTACCGTCGACTCGACAGTGTCACGCGTCCCTGATTAGGCACTCTACCTGCTCGGATGATCTCGCCAGTCTTCCGTACTGTCAGCATGCCATCGTCGGTGCCATTGTACCCATCAGGCGTGGTTGACGGCGCATACAAGCGACAAAGTCGGGGGAAAACAAGAATCCTAGACACAGGAGCAGACAAGCCTAGTCGGTCTGGGGGAGAGGCATTTCCGGGAGGACCAACTCTAGGATGCGAGCATGGATGGCAACCCGGCCCTGCAGAGCGGCCCGCAGAGTCCGCTGGAGCCCATCCTCCAGGTAGAGCGAACCGCGCCACGACACGACATGAGGAAAGAGGTCTCCGAACAGGGTCGAATCCTCCGCCAGCAGAGTGTGGAGGTCGAGGGTGCTCTTGGTCGTGATCAACTGGTCGAGCCGCACCTCATGCGGTTCAATCTTGACCCAGTCCTTCACAGCCAGGTTGTGATCAGGGTACGGACGACCGTCGCCCACATGCTTGAAAATCACAAGTACGAGCATAGTCCCGAATCCACCGACCCATGGCTGCTGCGCGATCCTGTGCCGGTACGCTGACCCACCGGTCACCGCTCACCTTCACGTCCAGTCTGCCTTCACGGTAACCGCCGACTCATCGCACCTCCACAGTGTCGCTCGCGACCCCAGCAATCGGTACATCCGGGCTCAGAGTCAACCCACTGTCGCAAAGCTTCTTCGGAATCAGAGGATCTCAATAGTGCACCGGATAAATGATTACTGTTAGACTTTATACATCGGGAAAAACCACAACTGGGTCTGAAAAAGTTTTCTTTGATTGTTTGTGGTAAGCCGTGAAAATTGTATAAAAGTTCCATATCGATGGCGTGCTACCTCTGATCGATGCGAGACACCGTGGGTATAATCTCACAGTAGTCCGCTTGCGGTTCCCCCGAATAAGCTCCCTGACAGCCACCACCATTGACTAATGTGACGGTGCACACCCACTGACAAGCGTAGATGATCTGAACGGAGGCGACATGGCCCTAGACCGAAACACTTCGAACCGACAGCCCGGTGACGAAGACGGGCCTGCCCAGCCGCTCGATGCTCACACAGATCCAAGTCAAACTGGCGACACGGTTGAAGAGCCAACGGTTGTCGTTGATTCCTCGCAGATCGATGACGCGGGCCAGTCTGGTCGCACGCAGCACGTTGTGGAGATCATCGGGCATCCTGACCCCATGAAACAAGTTTCCGATTTGAGTGAAACTGCTCCGCCTCAGCCTTTAAAAGAGGCTGTGACAAGTGTAGACGCTGAGCAATCCGGTAATGCTGGTCAGCCTGTCAACACGGATCACACCGTGCATCCCTCGCCAGGTGCCGTCGTGGAGAAGTCTTCGGATGCAGGTCAGTCCGCCGAGGGTGTGAAACACGCAGATACCGCGCTCAGCGCTGACTCGGCACAGGCGGCGAACACAGATGACACAGCGGGTGCCACGACACCTGCTGACGCCAGTCAACCGACTGATGCGAGTGTGCCTGAGGCCCCGGTGAAGCCACGTTCACCCCTCAAGCGTCCCGCCATCCTCAAGCGCCTGGAGGCGGCCCGACGCGCCGAGGCCATGAAACGTGCTGAAGCAGCCAAGAATGCCGAGGCTGCTAAGAGGACCGACGCGGCGAAAAGTGTTGAGGCTGTCAAGGATGTTGACGCAGCGAAGAGCGCTGAAGCAGCCATGAACGTTGACGCGACCGCGAGCATGGACCCAGCCGAGATCACCGGGGTGGTAGTGCCCGCTGACGCCCACGACACCCCCGAAATGACACCGCCTGTTGACGCCACACAGCCGCTGGACGCTGTCAGGCCAGCCGCAACCAAGCAGCCCGCTGACGGCGCCGGACCAGATTTCATCGCTCCAGCCGGGAGTACGGCCCAGGTTCCGGACATCGTCGTACCGCGCAATCATCTGGTGACAGGACTGAGCGGGCCGTCTTCGCAGGATCAGACTGCTCAGGACACGATCGCCAAACCCATATCGGGGTCGGTCACGCAGTCAGAGGGCTCTTCGCCGGACACTCAACCGTCGGTGACCGCGACAGTGGTGAGTCCGGTCGTCGCAGGTCCCAAAGTTGTCCCGCCACCCAAGCAACGCCAGAAGGACAAAGCTGGCGTTCTGGTGACGATTCTCAGCATTGTGGCAGCATTGGTGCTTGTGTCCGGGGTCGGAGCCGTCGGTGTCGCGTACTTCGGAAGCCATGCCAAGCCGGGCACACAACTGGCCGGTTTCAACATCACCGGGTTTTCACAGGCCCAGGTCCGCGATGTCGCCCAGACACTGGTCAACAATTACAAGGCCACCTTGGAGTTGGATGGGCATCAGGCAGTGGCGACCGCTCAGGACTTGGGTGTCACGTTCGACCTCGACAAGACCGTAAGCAATGCCATGAACGCCGGCAGTACGAGGGCGACCACCGCCCAATTCAGCCCGTTCACCACCAAAGATGTCCCGCTGGTGATGGCCGTCGACCACAAGAAACTCCAGGACCTCCTCGACACCACATTCATTGCCAAGGACCAGAGGTCCGTTCCGGCGAGCATCTCCTATGACGCCGATCAGCAGAAGTTCGTGGCTGTGCCGGGCAAAGCTGGTCTCCAGGCGGATGAACCCCAGGTGGCTCAGGAACTCGCCTATGGCCAGGGGATCGAGTCGGCGTTGCAAGTGGCGACCAAGCAGGAACAACCTGAAGTGGGTGACACCGATGCCCAGACTGCAGCGGATACGGCAAATAAGCGTTTGGCCGCTCCGTACGTCCTGACGGCAGGGAGCAAGACGTACACCATTCCTGTGGCGACGATTGCCGGGTGGACGGTCTTCACTCCAGACCCAGCGAGCACTGCGCTCAAAGTCGGCATCGACACCGCGCAAGTGGCGGCTGATCTACCCGACTTGCTGAAGGGCAACCTGACGACGGTCATGACCCCGCAACAGACCCTCCTCCGCCCTGATGGTGAGGTCCTGGGAATCCAGCAGAACGGCGCCGCGGGGACGAGTCTCACCGATCCGGACAGTGTGATCTCGTCGGTGTCGGACGCCCTGGTCGCGGGGACCGGGCTCAACCTGGCGGTGGACACGACCACCGAGCCTGCCACAAGCGAAACCGTTCCTATGGATGACAAATATCTCGTCCCCAATGGCGAGAAATGGGTCGAGGTCAACCTCACCAACTTCACGGCGACCCGGTGGGAGGGCACGACAGCCGTCAGCACATGGAGTGTTGTCATCGGCCTGCCAGGCACCCCGACTCACCCCGGGATTTTCCACGTCTGGCTGAAGGTGGCCCTCCAAGACATGTCCGGACCGGGGTACCTGGCCAAGAACGTTCCGTGGATCGCGTACTTCGACGGGGACATCGCCATCCACGGCAACTACTGGGTCTCATCGTTCGGGCACGCAGCCTCACACGGTTGCGTCGGTTTGCCTCCCGATCTGGCCAAGACCATGTACGACTGGATCGACACCGGGACGCTGGTCGTCGTCCACAACTGACGCCTGTGCGACCTGGATGAAGCGACAGTGCTTGTCGTCAGCACTATTTGGTGAATCCGAAGACAGCCCTGGTCATCCCAGGACTTCCACGCAGTGGCCGACGCGTCGATCAGCCCGAAGCGTCGGCATCCTGTCCGGGTGTCGCGCGAGCGATGTGCATCCGGGGTCAGTATCAGTGGGCGCAGAGAGCGTCGTCAACCAGTGACTTGTAGGTCTGCGATCGCGGCGTCGACGTCAGGTTTATACTGCATGGCGTTGTTCGGGATCGACGCGTAGAAGATCGAGGAGGACATGGCTGAGGTCTTCACGATGATGACGATCGCCAACTCGGACGTAGTTTGCAGGTTGGGAATGGAGAACGACAAATTGGTTTCGGTGATCCAGCCGTTGTAGCCGTCAAGGGTGTACGCCTCGGAGCGTTGGGTGTCGGCTGTCACTTTGTTGTTGCCGTAGAAGGTTCCGAAGATGCATTGATTGACGATCTGCGACCCCTCCTGGGGATCGTAGAACCCGTCCCCGGCGTACAATTCGCCGACCATGACAGAGATCACCCACGACATGCCTTTGCCATCGTAGTTCTCCTGGATCGGGATCATTTGCTCGGCCACGTCTCGTCCGAATGGGATGCGCGTGTCCTGGGTGTCGACAGCGCTCCAAGGGTCGCCGAGTTGTGGGTACGACAGATTGCCTCCGTACACCCGACCGTCGTTGGGATGGTCGGCACGAGCGTTGGTCCCTGGGTTTTGGGGGCACCCTTGTGTGGTCGGGTTGCCGTTGGGATTATTGGGGTTGTTGACCGGTACCGTGAACACCCGTGTCACAAGGAAATATACAAAGAGCGCGAGGACCAGGACTCCGACGATGATCGTCACAATCAGACCGACTGGTTTCTTCGTCTTCGCCTTGGCCATGGCTTGATATTGCCCGTACGCCCCGGGTGCGGACGTGGATCCCATGGATGTTGTCGACGGGGGCTGGATTCCTGGGGTATCTCCCGTGACGGACGCGGAGGGCGACGTGCTATACGACCCCCAGGGTTGGGCCGTTGGAGCGCCGAACTGCGAAGGCGGCCCCGGCAAGGGAGTTGGAGAAATGACCTCTGACCAGGAGCTACCGTCCCAGTACCGGAACATGCCAGATTGTCCACCTGGATCGGGATACCATCCTTGCTGAGCCATCATGGCTCCTTTCCAACTGACCGGACGAGATAGTGAGCGCAGTTTCTATTATGACTCAGTGCTCTGACATTTCTCTAAGAATCCGTCCCAGTGCCGTACTGGAAATGTGAGAGCGTTCACCTGAAAGTGCTACCCATAATAGGTATATCTATTATGGCGTGTCGTAGTCGCTGATGTGGGAGTTGACGACGAAGGCGTCGAAGGGGGTGCGGTGGGCTTGGGTGTCGGTCAGGCCGAAGTAGGTTTGGATGTTGCCGCGTACTTGTTCCCAGATGTTGGAGTTCCAGGTGGGGTCGATGATCTGCCAGGTGCCGCCGATCTGGGCCTTGATCCACTCGTGGCCCTGGCCGGAGTTGTCGGCGTAGCCGGTGACTGTCACGCTGACCAGGCCGGATGCGTCGGCTAGGGCTTTGAAGGCGGAGGCGTACGATGAGCAGACACCCGTGCCGTCGATGAGTACTCCCTCGGCGTCCCAGGAATTGGGGAAGCGGGTGATGTAGTCCTGGACGGGGTGGGTGCTGGATGTGGCGAAGTCGGCGGCGGCCTTGTCGTAGACCGCATTGGTGGCCAGGTACTGGTTGATGGCCAGAGCCTTGGCGCGGTCGCTCATGTCGGGGGTGATGATGGAGCCGACGATCTGGTCGACTTTGTCCTTGATGCGCGCGGCCGAGGCGGAACGATCATCGGGGCTCATCTCGTAACCGACGTAGAGTACGTCGTTGAGGATTCCGATGGTCGGCACCATGTCGGTGATGTAGGGGTTCTGGAGGAAAGCTTCATTGGCCGCGTCGTAGATGAGCGGGGAGTCGGGGTCGGCGATGTACGTGCTCATGTCGATGGCCGTCTCACCCGCGAACACGTTGGCGGCGATGTATTTCACCATGTCAGAGGTGCCATTCCAGGTGTACGGCGAGGAGGGCGCAGTCGTCGAGGGCGTACGGCCGATGGAGTACGTGATCACATCGGCCTGCGCCATGGTGTCGAGGTCCTCCATTGGTCCGTACGATGTGAGTTCGCGCAGGTTCATCTGGCGGCCCATGGTACGCACCTGGGTCTTCGACGCTGTGTCGATTCCGGTGATCGAACCGGTGAGCAGAGTGTGGCTGACCGCGTACCTCAAGGTGACAGTGTTACTGGTGATGAACGAGGTCAGGGATTGGCCGGTGACAGGAAACATCGTGGTCTGGCAGTTGCCCATCGTGACAGGGTACGTTGTGGGCAGGTACATGCTGGCATCCCCCCCGGCACTCATCTGCGCCAGCGCTCGTGTGGCAGTGGCCACGGGAGTGTGGGTAATGAGGTCGCGCCCGTCCTGCTCGGCGGCCAGCGTCGTGTTGCCGTCATAGTCGACGGCGACAACCGCATAACTGGGGTAGAGCAGGCGCGAATTGTAATAGGTGTCTCGATCCGCCTGACTCGTCTGTTCATCGAAGCGATCCTCGGGGACACAAGGGCCCCCACCGGGATCCAGCGCCAGGAACTCGGGATTGTACGACGTGATGTCGGCTCCGTTCTGCCGGGGGTTCTGATAGGACATGTCCTGGCTGGATGCCAGCCAACTTGTCGCGTCTCCAGTAGCCGTGCCGATGACTTCCAGGGACGTGTCCAGGGAAGGGCCCACGGGGTTTCGTCTGAGGATGTAGTAGCCGACCGCCCCGTCGATGCTGGTCCAGGAAAATTGGGGGATGCCCTCGTCGGTGACGGCCATGGTGAATTGGGGTGTCGCGAGTTCACCGGCCACAGGGGTTACCGTGAAGATGTGGACCCGCGGGTGGTCCAGGGCACCGCCGAAGAAACCTTTCCACTCCACGACATAGTAGATGCCGGACGGCCAGGCGTTCTTGTTCCCGAGGGTCAGGTTGGCGACGGAATCGGGCAGGTTGGATGACACGGTGGCCGGCTCCTGGGCCGGGGTGAAAGTCCCCTTCGCGCCGAAGACGGTCAGCTTCCCGGTCGTGTCCACTGCGGTGTACGCGTGGGTCAGTGCCGGGTCGGTGAAGACGTCCACGATCCCGTCCCACTGGTTGCCCTCCTGCGGTCCGTAGGCGGTCGTCGTCATCGGCAATGAGATGATCCACGGTTGGTCAGCCAATATGGTCTTCTGCTCGACGATGTCGTACCCGTACTGGGTTCGATGCCAGCCCAAACGGGGCGCGAAGATCACCACAGTCACGACCAACGCGATCGCGACAATGACTACCAGCGCGACTAGGAGTGGGCCGCGTCGCCGCTTGGAATGGCGGGCCGGACGACCGGTTGGCGCAGTCCACTGCGAGTGAACCGGCGAGTCAGTCATCGAGGACTGGGTCACCCACGATGGTTGTTGCGATGCCCAGGAGGAGGGCTGCGGAGTCCACACGGGGGGTGGGGATGCAGGGGGTTGTTGGGCGCCGGGGATGTCGTCAGTGGTCAGCAAATAGGGTGTGTCAGGGGAAAACGGAGAGTCTGACGTGGTCGGAGTGTCAGTGTCTGAGTCGGGGAGTGGGGCAAGAGGAGTGGGTGGTTGTGGAGTACGAGTTGGTGGTTCTGTACCACCGGTGAGTGGCTGGGACACCCGCGACGGTGGTGTGGTGGGCCATGATGTGTCCCATGACTTTGATGCCGCAGTGGGGGCAGACTCATCAGACGCGTCACCGCCGCCAGGATTTGGCGTTGGCAGGTCTGACACAATAGCTCCTCGTAAGAAATGGCCCGGAACTTACCGCCCACATCAGCAGGCTCCAGGGAGCCCGCTGAAGCATCATGTGCCGTCATCCGCACACCGGATCGCGCGATCTTCGGTCCCAAGAGCTGGGGTGATAGGTCGACTATCACTCCCACCTCTTGAAACCGAACCTCATCACGCCCGATGCCCGGCTGACGACACAGCATGCTTTAGCACGCTCCTAATCGGCCAAGTTTACCATCGGCTTCACCACCCGGCAGATGTGTGACAGGGCAGTGCGTCAGGCGTCAGTTGTCCATAGCCCGAATGCACCGATTGCTGGCGTCGCGAGCGACACTGTGGGGGTGCGATGGGTCGGCGGGTGGCGTGAGGGCAGACTGGACGTCTGTTGAGCGACGCCCGACGAGCCAGCGTGCCTCCACAGGGCCGCGC
>Ga0123354_10006722_pt1 | contig 17145 bp, 11 predicted proteins | sample TergutLab28metaG_2_FD_97872 | JGI IMG/M metagenome (GOLD analysis project Ga0123354, IMG submission 97872) | Labiotermes labralis P4 segment gut microbial communities from Petit-Saut dam, French Guiana - Lab288 P4 | ecosystem: Host-associated > Arthropoda: Insects > Digestive system > Gut ...
AAACGGTCATAACTCCGTAACCGTCCAAAATCGGACACATGTTTATATGAACTTTTTTGATCACAAAGACCTAGGAAATCATCTCTTGCAGTTATGCCCTAAAGTCGTGAAACACCCTGTATATACCACCAGCTTCAACATTTAGGAATCCTGTGTTCTGTCCGCAATGCATTTATGTGTTTTGTGTGGTTCTCAGAACAAACAGTGATTATTTATCTATACAACATTAACTGACTGGTTTTTATAACCGAAGCAGAAAGTGTTTAGTGCGCGGTACGGACTGGGTCTTTATATCAGACGGATACAGTGAAGTCCTTAAAGGGTAAAATTGATTGGACAGTAGGATTTTTGTTCCCTGACGTGATGTGGCAGCGAGTCTGTGAAGACGTGCGTTTTTCTGTGATATAAACGTAAGTACAGGTCATCAGCTGCAAGCGGGTTCGATTCCCGATTATGTCACTGCAATTTTTCATAGACCAAATCCTTACGACCGCACTGTGAACCTGGGGTCGACTCAGCCTCTAACAGAAATTAGTACCAGGAATATTTCCTGGGGGGTAAATAGGGCCGATGCATAGGGCTGACAACCTTACCAACTTCATGTGCCGACTGTCTTGAAATCTGGGAGCCGTTGTACATCTTTATTGTCATCCCTCTGTTTATGTTCCTAAAGAAGATTTGGAAGTGTCTTATTTTCACAGCGATTGGCATTATCATTATTTCCTGGTTTGCAAGTTTTTGCTCTGCTTATTATTCTTGAACATATTCCCCTGTGTTTAGAATTAAATCACTTATTCGCCCATAATCTCTTGTTTCTCCAGGTCGTAAAAGTCAATAAGGTGTCTTGTTTCTTTCCGATTTTGTTGGGCCCTAAATACTCCGAATTAAGACCCATATTTTTCTCAAAAACCCATTCCTCCCTGAAAACAGAGGCAAAACTTTCCTACGAAACGATGGTACATATTTTCCGAAATACTTATTTCCACATCCTAGACAAGAGCATTCTTCAAATTCGTAATTGTTCTTAAATATATTTCTTTCTGAATTACATCGATATCAATACGAATCAATCATTAACTTTAAATATCACTAAGACCCATAACGTAGGACCATTTAGGTTTATCCTTTCCCTGAATTAGTCCCAGGTATCTAAAAATCCAGAAGTGAATCATTCGCCTGTATTCGCAGACAGACACATAGGATAATGTGTTTTGCACAGAGTATAAGCAGGTGCTGAATTCTGTTAGAAGCCCTTGTATTTTGTCTGCGTGCAGACGCGACAGCAGATTAATGTGTCCGTCCAACGAACATCTAATTAAGTTTGCGTCATAAATTCCCTCGATAGAGCAATGGATTACAACAAAGCAGTAACATCCAACAGGTAATTTTATTTCAAAATTTATGTCCCAGGTCCTTTTCACAGAACAACAACAAGGTTGAAACTTGCGAACATGTATCCTGCGCTGTGAAGGCAGAGTCACCTATTGTTCAGTTACCGTACTCAATGCAACCAGCCACGTAAAATCTCCTGCATACAATCTTTCGTGTTGTTCTTCAGTCGCAGGACCCTGAAAGGTCCTTCGTTATCACCAAATTCAGTTTTACTAATCATCCGGCGTTACCATGCTTGTAAATATTAGTGCTATGATTTCATAGATGTAATATGTAGCGAGTTATGCAGGGTGTTTCCACAACAGAATATTATGAATTGTTTCCCCCCTTCCTCCTTCGTCTTATTTCTTTATCTTTTCATTCATCTTCCTCTTATCCCCTCAAGGGCTTGCCGGCTTCAATTTAGACGGTAATCTGTCCTCCCAATTTGAATCTTCCAGATCTCAGTCGCCAATAACGGAACTCCTGTGTTCAGTCAACACATATCGCTTTAGCGCTATGTTTTGTAGGTTTATTTTCACTGACGGTGTAACAAACATTAGTTTGCCTAACGTCTCATTTCTTGCTTATTTCTTCTAGTAATCTAGATTCAGCTGCATTTTACAAGTATTTATCACTATCTGTATATGTCACTATCAAAGCACTCATGAAAGATGCTGTTATTTTACCTTCGCTTTCCCGAAACCCGATACTAAACACGCCGATATCTTTTATGGGCTTTGTTGAAGATACGTAACTGAAAACGAAGCGGCTGCAGTGGCGTACATAAACAGGTCAGAACACCCGCCCCTCTACTCGATAATCTGAGCCCCTGTGTAATTAATACCGATATTACTACCAGTTTTAGCGACAAGGATCCAAAATACTGCCAAGTGTCAGAAAAGGAGAATCCAATTCAAAAAAAAAATTACCACATCAAATTTAAATATTCTGTAGACGTCCACCCCACCCCCACCACCCACTCCCCGACGCACGGGGCGGTGTGTATGAACCTTATCTATGCCACTTGTGCACGGTTTACTTTATATCTTCCATAGGGTAATTATAAAAGGATTTTTTAGGCATACAAAACAATAGGCCGTCTAACAGTGGTTGTTATTGACGATCTGGTGTCTTATCTGCCTATCCATACGACACAAAGGGATCTGTTATCTTAAGATTAAGGTTTATGTACAGTCGGGGACTTCATAAGAAAGGAAATGGGGTAACAGAATTAACACGAACAGTCAGCCAGCGGTTTTGTTTCATTAAGCTGCATTGAACGGTAACAAAATCGAGCGAAATGGCTGATTCGTTTTCTCACAATATAATTTTAATTAGTTATTATTCGTTTAGTTAATTACTACGTGGAATGGAGTCCTTCTTGATAAGCTAACCGGTTCTTAGCTAATCAAGAATTTCCCCGCATTTAATGGAAACGAAAAGTCATTGCCGCATTCGCAAGTGCCCTGGTTATTATTCGTACGTCGAAAGTAAACAGTTCCATTCCTCATATTGAATGCAGTCTAACTTGTTTTTATTCTTTCCTACTGCAAAATGCTCTGCCATCTTTTTAAATTCAGCCATGGCAATACAAGATCCACGTTCTGGGCAATTATTAATTTTCAGTCACCTTTTCATGCAATGTCTATATGTTGAAAAGCTTTTTTATGGCAATAACAAACAGCAGTTCATCTTAAAGTCTTGTCCTCCTGTGATTATGGAGTTCTCGTGCACCTTGTGTTGTCACTTACTCAAGAGAACGCAGTTGACCTTCACAGCGTGGGCAGAGTCCCTTTACGTTCGCAAAGACGGCAGGGCGAAAACACAGTACTTATTAAAAGCATGAGTCTTTCTCACTGCGTGAACTTCCTTCCACTATTCGCAATTTGTTGGGCTTTTCATTTACAACAAGCCTGAAGTCAAAATTTATGCACCGTTCGGACCGCACAGAACACTGTAGATAATAACTGTATTACTTCACAGCCAAAAGCCGAGTGCACTTCAGCCCCATGTATTTGTAACGGGAAACATCGGTTGCTGGTCACAAACAGGGGAGGCTTGTCTTTATCTAGCAAAAAAAAAAAACAACAAATTTATAATTTTCCCATCTCTGTAATTTTATTCTTACCTTTTATACATTTCGTAATTTAATATTTTAAATATCTTAATATATAACCGTGTATATTTATATTGATATATTGGTGCTTGTACTTCTTTCTACTTGAGACTCCCTGAGGATGGACCCCGTGCCGAAACATGTAGCAGTTTTTAAAATTTGAGGGGTTTTAATCATATTGCTTTCCTTTTTTGGTGAATGTCATTCGTCCTAAGAATACTGTACGGAATGAATAATATCGAATAATGGCCCCTGGTTTGGCAGAATGTAAGAGACCAGAGCAATGACTCCTGGACTCAGAGGTTACTACCTACAAGTATCATAATTCCTGAGCTAACAAAGGGGGATTGCTTGATAAAACAGTCGCTCTCGATTTTACCTAAACGACGTTCTACACACAGAAGAATCAGTCAGTAATGTTAACTTGATCGGTATGTTTGGCGGATGTTATTTATCTTTGCGCTGCGTTTAAAACATTTAATTCGATTTCTTTTTCAGAACAATTAACTAAAACAGGCTCTTGAGGAAACAGTGTTTTGTGTGTCTTCCTACTGTCAAAATTTAAACCAGCAGTATGATTTGCAAGAAGTATTGTTTGAAATACTACAGCTAACGACCACTCTAAACACGTGACCTGAATATCATAAAGGTACTCTAAAGCAAGTGTTCGTGTTTTGGGGCGACCCTTAACTTTTTAGACGCCGAGTTAAATCCCATCTATCCTTTGCTAGCATTATTCGGAGCTCACCATATTTTCCACGTTAGCAGGTAAAGGGTTAATACAGGGACCTAAAATTATGTATGGTGACATATATAAAATATGCAGCATTCGTCATTGGACATGTACAGCATATAATGAGAAGGCGGCTTCAAAAAATCTTTGTCATTCTTTTAATTTAAGAGAGCAAAATTAATGTAGCAGTAAGTTAAGCAGAGAAAAAATTGTAAAATATACACCATAAACGTGTCTATACGTCATAGACTGTGTAAAATATTATAGAAAGTCAAAAAGTAAATTTATGGCGACAGTGCAAGTTTTGGATTTATGTTCAAAAAATTTATTTTAAGCACAATAGGTTTTATAATAATTAGCTGTATATGAAGATAAATAACCATGAAAATTATGTTGATAATAACAATATTGAACAACAAGTGGCCTCATATCAACGGGAAAACATAAATCAAGAACGCGCTCACTGTCAAAAAATCACTGAAGAGATAAATTTAGTTTTTTTTTTTCCAACAGAGGCCATCCAGTTGAAATGTGATGGCACACGGTGACGCACGGGAGGGGAAGTGAAGGGGAAACTGGCGAGTGGAGTGGGTAGCCAGTACTCTTCACACTACCTCGGAACATGGTGTATCCAGCATTACTACCGCTGATACGCACACATCGGCTGCCAGTAGTCGACTGAACTGACGCCCCCGCCGATTTAAATGGACTTGTCCATTTCGTCGAAAGACGAATTTTGGTTTCCGCTCGTGTGCCATCACATTTCAACTGGTCTCTAACAAAATTATATAATGTAATACATTCCGTCTATACACAACTATATACCAGGATAGTGATACTATACACTCAACTCACATTATGGTAACATGTTTCGACCGTAAGACGGTCATCATCAGGCCAATAAAGAACACTTTTTAAGGTACAATAAAGTAAGCACTCAATGGGATCACATTTCGTTTACAGTAACAGTTAAATTAGCGTACGACGAACTGTTATTTGAAACTAAAACTGTAAAATAGAATGATAATTAAAGTAAACTAATTCTATTTTTATTAAGCAAAGTTAGTTCGTCTGGGTTGAAAGTGACATCTGTTTTGTTTAAGACACGGGGGTAGAAGTTCCTGTGATGTTCATACGAGGGTGTTCGTGTTCCCTCTTTTTTTTTTTAATTTTTGTCTGATTGATTTATATTTCTTTTCTATTTCATTATTTATAGACTCATGTACCGAGTCGACAACTGTATTCCATGACTTTCCCCATTCATGGGCCGCTTTCAGGTTTACGTAATATAATTCATTGTTTAGTTTTTCTTTTTTTCCTATATAAGAACTTAATTTCGTCTTTGAGACGAACGGCGTGGATTTTATTTTGCGTTACACGTGAAGCAGGGGATGTAACCGGAATTAGTTTAATTTAATTATCATTCTATTTTACAGTTTTAGTTTCAAATAACAGTTTGTCGTACGCTAATTTAACTTTTGCTGTAAACGAAATGTGATCCCATTGAGTGCTTACTTTATTGTACCTTAAAAAGTGTTCTTTATTGGCCTGATGATGACCGTCTTACGGTCGAAACATGTTGCCGTGATGTGACCTGAGTGTATACAATATCACTATGCTGATATGTAGTTGAGTATATACGGAATATATTACATTATATAAGATAAATTTCGGCACCCTTTCATACAAGATTAAATGTAAATTGAAAAACAAAAACATGCGAAGAAAGCAGAACTGAATTTAGTTTGCATCTAGGGTCGACTGGGTCTAAATAGCTCTGATGGGACAAGAAATTTTCAAGACATAATGAATAATATAGATAAACTACATTAAATAACAGTGTAGTTGATGTGAACAGGGTTTAGTGTGGTGGTACTAGACACATTCAAAGAAATATGTCTGAGACCAAACTGATAAACCAATAACAATATTAGTGGAGAAATAATGACAATAGTAATACGTTTGTAGGAATGTAAATAGTACATTGAACAGGGCAGTAAGTTTGGTACAGTCTGCTTCAAAGCCAGTCTCTTAATATCTCTCAATGGTGTACTAGACAGCTCTGTAAAATCTGGAAAGGGTATGCAGTCAAACGCAACTCTGCCAATTAAGATGTTTTAATGACTATTACTAGACAACTACATGTTTCGGCCTTTACTGGCCATCTTCAAGTTGTCTTCAAGAGAACTTAAGGTCCTACTATATATGAAGCCCGTATGTAGAGATCTTTCAATCACGTGCGCGCTCAATATGTATAGCAGAACCTTAAATTCTCTTGAAGACAACCTGAAGATGGCCAGTAAAGGCCGAAACATGTAGTTGTCCAGTATAGCCCTTAAATAACCTTAATTGACACAGTTGTGTTTGACTGCATACCCTTTCCAATTTTCACTCACACAACGGGGATAACACACTTCTTCTGTAAAATGTTGCCGGTTTTCAGCCTATGAAGAAATGAATTCGCCATTTACTTATAGTTGCTTTTATCGATATAAAAGTGGTTATTTTTCTTTAGAAATGTGACCATTACTTCAGCTTCCTGTTTTTTTTTTTTACAATGGAATTTTATTTTTTCAGTGCATTATTTTCGCTTTTTATCCCTCTTCTAAATTATGTGCACATGTAGGCCCACTTTTAATTTTGGAGGGCATTCAGTCCTTATTCAAAAAAGCCCCACTAAGCTGTGTGCTACTTCTGGTTACAGAGAAGCTAGCGTCGCGGAACGCCACCAAGGTGATTGCGGTGGATGACCACACTAAACCCTCCTCTTCCTCCAGCTCCAGCTCCAGCTCAGAGATGAAGCGCGAACACTCGGGGAACCCGGACCGCCTCACCCCACCCCCAGACCCCCAGGGAGGCTCAGGTATTTTTACTTCTCGTTCTTGCACTATGTTGCATGGAGCACACGCACGGCAAAACCTGGCGTCCCTACTCATTTTTCTCCTTTAAACATGCTTTCTCTTTTTGGGGCCTCTTGGCCATCATGAAGCTCAGTGCGAATAGCTTTTCACGGTTTCTGACATAGGAATGTGACGTCATGAATAAAAGATCAAGGTACATGTCGAGCATTCCCTGTACAGGTTGGACAGGCTCTGAGAACACCTGGAGGTTGAGGCTCCCAGGATTTCTAGAAAATCACCACATGAAGGTGGCAAAGTTGTCAGAACCGGCCGCCTTTACCCCCAAGGAAATATTCCTTGTACTCATTTGCGTTAGAGATTGAGACGACCCCAGGGCCATAGTGCGGCCGGAAGAATTATGTCAATGAAATATCTCAATGAGCCTATCGGAAATCGAACCCGCGACCTTCCGACTTGTGGCGCAGTACCTTAGCAAAACGCACCCTCCCCCCACCCCCCGTAGCCCCCAATGAAATAGCACCAATACGATTACGTTGTCAACTCTTTATTCGGTTTTTGGCAAGTAACATTTTTCGCGTTCCGAAATGAACTGCATTAGACCGCCAAATACATCAGTATTTATTCTCAGTTCTAGCTTTACCCTATCAATGGCTTAATGTATTACGAACAAATTACTATATTCTTTACCAGTTTCGTACTCATTTTCGCAGAAGACGCTATACTGGCTGGTACAGCGATCAGCCACGGGCGTTGGCGACCCAAGGCGTAATTTGCGTGCCTGATATAGGATAAACACTTGTAGCCTCGTGTTCAATGTGTGCTGTGGGCTACGTAACTGAGGGTAAAACGGCTAGGATCTGAAGCTGACCACTTATTTCCAACTATTGTCGACGTTAAGAATGACTGGAACTTTAACTCCATTCCTACATACACCTTTATTACGTGAACAAAAACCACTTCAACCTCAATTTTCTACGTTTTTTTCTATTTTTTCGTGTATAATCCCGGAAACAGTCCTACATTTCCAGAGTCTGAACCCTTTCAAGCACACTGATAACTAAACACAACTACTACTTTAACGTTACGTGGGCCCGGTAGCTCAGTCGGTATAGCGACTGAGCTACGGGCTGGACAGTCCGGGATCGAATCCCGGTGGGGCAAGTTTTTCCGCCCGTCCAGACCGGCCCTGGGGCCCACCCAGCCTCCTGTAAAATGGGTACCGGGTCTTCTCCGGGGATAAAGTGCGGCCAGAGCATGCTGCTGACCACTCACCCCCTTCTAGTGCCACGGTCATGGAACAGTAGAGCTATACCCACACCCACCGTCTGGGCCACACCGGGCCTGTAACGGGATCACTCTACCTTTACCTTAACTTTAACGTTAAAGGTACCTTTATTTTTCCGACGCTGTATAACAAAGTAGATTATGATAAATAACATTAGATATTTAACAACAGCCAAACATAAAAAACTTCAAGGGTACATATGTATTGCTGCTGCATATTAATGTCACACTTAGCTCCACAAATTGTAAGAACGTACACCGTACTGAAGCAATTTGTTACTTTCTGCATCCCCAGTAGCAACTTAAAAATAGTTCTTAACTCTAAATTGTACCAGTTTAGAAGACAAGCAATGTACGTATAACGTAAGATTTACGCGAGTTCGCGTTACCATTCTTGCGGTGGAAAAGCATGAGTATTACTTATTCTGAGTCTGTGTCTGTAGCCTTAGGTAACCAGCACACAATGCGCATGCGTCGTGTTGTCATCTGTGGCCTGTCCAGCTTTACAATATTTTTCCACATTATCTCATGAACGGTACGATTTTTGGTAAAATTTTGTATACATAAAATGTATGTTTTGATTTGCTGTACAATTTTTGTCTGAAATGTTTCTCAGTCTAAGAAGAAGTGAGTGCGATATTATCACAAATATACAGAGTCTTCAGGTGAAGTAACTGTTATTCTTGTCAGATTTTTAACAAAACTGGAATTTTACCGCAGAAGTTTTGAAAAAATACTCAAAATACCGAATTTTATGAAAAATCAGTCTAGTGGGAGCAAAGTTGTTGTACGCGGACGGACGGACGGACGGACGGACAGGTATGATGAAGCTAACGATCGCTTTTTTTTGCAATTCTGGTAGATCGTCTAAAAACAAAGCACTTGACTTCGATTCCAGAACCTCCTGGTGTGAATGAAAACACTTGTGGGTGCCGATGAAATACGGCCTTCCGATATGCAGCAACGCTAAGAAGCACTCAGGCAAATTGCCACAGAGAGAGGCTCTCTGCACTACAGACTTGTCTTCTAAACACAGCACAAACAGCGCACCTACATCGTTGTTTAAACTCGCTTTTTTTTACAAGAAGTATCCCCTTCCGGAGAGTGACTAAATTTCCCCCGCTCAGTGTCGTATATAGAATTATCCTGAGTTTCTATCCGGAAGATGGGAAAAGCTTGCACCCCCCCGCCAACAGCCACCGCTCCTGACCATATTCCTTGAAACCTTTACCACAGTTTATCAGGAACGCTTCCCACCCGCAAACCCACGTGTTTAGCATTCTTTGCATGCAAAACAGAGAGATTTCTTTGCCAATTTCGTAACATAAATTTAAGCTCGTTGAAACTGGGAAGAGGTTTTGAAAAAGCCATTTCTTTGTCAGCAGGCTGTTCTTGCACTTCTGTTCAGGAGTGCAATGTCTATGTTTATGCTTGTTTACACACCTCTGTGGCATTAACTGACGTTTCATATCTGTTTAGAATAGCGGTTCTCAGCTTGTGGGCCGTGCTGCAGACGTCTGCCTAATGTGGGGGAAAAGTTTTATCTGTAACAACTGATTGATTGTGAGTGGTCAATAATTAACGAATATAGACGGTTACTTAAAGATATAAATATAAAATAACCACTGCCACCGGGTAACAACCCAATTGTAGTAAATAAATAAATATTATTATTATTATTATTATATACAGAAATATAACTTTGCCTCTTGTTTTGTATGGGTGTGAAACTTAGTCGCTCACATTTAGGGAGGAACGTGTTGGAGAAAAGGTGTTAAGGAGAATATTTGTGCCGAAGAGGGACGGAGTAACAGGGGAGTGGAGAAAACTACATAATGAGGAGCTTTATGATCTGTACTGCTCACCCAATATTTTTCGGGTGATAAAATCCAGAAGAATGGGATGGGCGGGGCATGTAACACGTATGGGGGAGAGGAGAGGTGTATACAGGGTTTTGGTGAGGAAACCTGAGAAAAAGAGACCACTTGGGAGACCCAGTCTTAGATGGGAGGATAATATTGAAATGGATTTTCAGGAAGTGGGTTTTGGGGGTATGGACTGGATCGAGCTGGCTCAGGATAGGGACAGGTGGCGGGCACTTGTGAATGCGGTAATGAACTTTCGGGTTCCATAAAATACGGGGAATTTCTTGACTAGATGCAAACCGGTTAGCTTCTAAAGAAGGACTTTGCTGCATGGAGTAAGTATGCTCAATTGTGTGTTTTGGTATTTGGCATATTGTATATGATTCCCGCAAATATATTAAATTTCATGAACTTGTATTTTAAGATATAAATTTATTGTTGCCCAGCAACAGTAATGTGGCTTCTGTGACGTCATTGCACGTGCATTTGAAGACATTTTGTGTTTACGGTATTTCAGTGACACTGATAGAAATGTCAAGAATACAAAAGCACAATGCTTATTCCTCAAAAGTTGACTTGTCTTTCTGATTTTACGTTTTTCTGCACGAGACTATTTGAGAATCGTGAAGCATTTTTGGTGTGGCGTCTGTGTTCAGAGCAGCCCTAATGTGAAGAGACGTATGGAAGTCACCACAAGAGGGAAGAAGTAAAGGATTTCATAATTTCAGTTTTGTTCTGTAAGCATTAAAGCAGAAAAGAAACCGCAGCGTGGTTCATGCTGTAAAATATTAAAAGATAAGTGAATCATTTCAAATTACGACGCGTAACATTTGAAACAAAATGGCAGATTTTTGTCTGCTAGTGTTGTAGTTTTTCTGCATAAACGATACAGGCAATATTTGTATGACGTAACAGTGAGGCGCGTTCGTGCAACCATTGTTGCTGTGGAAAAGTAAGAAGTATTAATACATTCTGCGTGTGCTTTTGTAGCCTTAGGTATCCAGCATGCAAAGCACATGCGCCGTATTGCCATCTGTGGCCTGCTCCACTCTACAGTATTTTTCCGCATTATTTTATAAACTGCACGATTTTAGAAGAAAAATTACTGAACTCAAAATGTGTGTTTGGTTTCCTGTACAAATTTTGTATGAAACATTACTTGTTCTAAAAAAAATTAGCAAGATATGATAACAAATCTACGTTAGTCTTCATGTAAAGTACCTTTTATTCATGTCCAGTTTTAATGAAACTTGAATTTTCTTAATATAAACAGCCAACTAGATGCAACAATAATAATTTTATTAATAATTTCAATCAGCTCAACATGTTTCGGGCGATAATTTCGCCCATCCTCAGGTGCACTAGACTGTGTTTACAGCTTGTGGCATAAAGCACAGACGATGCTGCCTGTCAGGCAGCCCGAAACACGTTGAGCTGATTGAAATTATTATTGTTGCATCTAGTTGGCTGTTTATATTATTGTATCAGTGATGCACGGTCACGCGAACTTGAAACTGAATTTTCTTAACAGATTTTCGAAGAGTCCTTATATATCACATTTCATTAAAATCCTCCTAGCGTTCCATGCGGACGTACAGACGGACAGACATGACGAAGCTAATAATCGATTTTCGCAATTTTACGAACACGCAGAATTGCGAAAAGCGACTGTACAGGAAATTATATGGTATAAGAAAGTGTGACTAAAAAGTCTTGCCGTTAAGCATTCGCACTGACTCGCGTAAATAGGCGTAATGCCCATATAAGTACACACGAGAGCAGAATTTTCGATAATTCCCTGTAACGTAAATGTCCTGAAAAGGAGTTATTTTTTTTTAATTCAGTTACAGACACGCCGTAGGCTAATACTCGTATACCACTTTAAGCCTTAACCCGCTAACGTGGAAAATATGGTGAGCTTCTAACAATGCCAGCAGATGGCAGATGGGATTTAACTCGGTGTTTAAAGGGTTAAGTAAAGTGTTTTTTTTTTCCAAGGGCCAGGTGAAAGAGCAACTTCAGCAACTTGTTTTTCGGCATATGGCTTTTTACGTCTCCAAAAAAACCTTCAAGATTAAATCCTTTCTACTAGTCGTCAGTTATATTCATATTAACGATATAAACTATTTTTTTCTCAGCGTTTTGGAAAATTGTGATGACTGCTAGAGATAACTTTTAATACTCGACTTTCCAAATAAAACAACATTCAATTTAATCCTGTGCGCGTGCTCACCCACGTATTTTCATACATACAGGGGTGCTGATAAGTCCTTAGCTAGACCATGAAGGAAGCAAGCTAATGTTTCTGTCAGAATGGCGTGAATTTCCTTCGGCACCTTGCCTTGCAGAAAAAAGTCTTGATGACAGCTCGCGTCTCCATGTTGTTGAAATCGCGCGCGTCTCTGATATGTTACCGAGCTTGCTTTCTTCCTGGTCGGGCGAAGGACTTATCAGCACCCCGGTATTTGTTCGGGGTGCGGGAGCATCTTTAGATCTAAACGTTACTGGGGCATTCACTGTATGATCCATTGGCAGGTTTTGGTGCAGTGAACTTAACTTCATGTATAAAAAATCACCTATCTTGTCAATAAATCAGTACTTTTGCGTAATCTACTGATTTAAATTCCACAAGTTCATTAAATTTTGCTCCTAAATTAGAGCTGCGTCAGCAAAATGGCCACCTCAGACAAAGATCAGATCTTTAATGATTGTGTGACCGTGCATCACTGTTACAGTCATACAAAGAGCCAACTAGTTGCAACAATAACAAATTTTATTGATAATTACAATCAGCCCGAGAATTTCAGCACAAAATGGCCCAATCGCCGCCAAATACAGACACCAACATTATTGCAAATTGGGCGACTTTCACACATGGAACTTCACGTATCAGAAAAATCACTAATCTTTTTAAGCACGCCAATGTGAAAATTGCCTTCAGAAGCAGCAACGCCATTTCACAACTCACAAAATCAGACTCCAGAAACAGTACTCCATCTTATGACGAAAGCAGCATCTACAAGTTAACCTGCAACACCTGTAAGCTGGCTTACATAGGTCAAACGAGCGGTAGTGTAAAGTTCCGGTACCAAGAATACATCCATTATATCAGAAACAATAACCCGCAGTTCGCATACACGCAAAACATCTTGCACAGTCAGCACGAATACGGCACTATGGACAACATAATGACCCTACCTAAACCCCTCAACAATACAGCTATGTTAATTCCCTATGAACAATTATTTATTCGGTCCCTCCACCAAGAAAGAAAACTCATTGCAGAACAATATCCAGGCGAACAAACCCCGTTATTTCAACTAGTCATTGACCCCTCCTACACGTCACATGACGTAACCGAAGGATCAACATCCCCCTGACCAAACACTTAACCAGTTTCAACTCATCCTTGTCTCCAGCAGACAGCATCGCCGGGTATGTGCAGTTTTGTATACGGTATTTTTCCGCTTTTAACCCACTACATTTTAATACACTCGCATTGCATTTTCCAAAACCTTTATTTATCTTGTCACCAGAAGCATAGTAATTAGCAACTCTTAATTCGCAGTGTAAGTGTAATACCAACATATTGCTGTTAACTAACATTTTAGCACCATGTTAGGAATTTTATATAACTTAAATTGTTATAGTTGATACTTATTATTATTTTTAACCTTTTTGTCACGACTACTGCTCACGTGTTCTTATATTATTAATTACATAATCCGTCTTTACAGTCTAGTGCTCCTGAAGACGGGCGAAATTATCGCCCGAAACATGTTGGGCTGATCGTAATTATCAATACTATTTGTTATTGTTGTATCTAGTTGGCTGTTTATATTAAAGGTCAGATCCATATTTACATATATATATATATATATATATATATATATATATATACTTACCTTAGTGTAATTAAGTTGTGTAAACAGAAAAGTTAATTAATTGTAACAATCAGAGATCAGATATCCAAAGACAAAATTTAAAACAAATAATGTGATTCGCGATTAAAATAAATTTATGCATTTGATGTTGCACATATTCCGTTCAATTATAGTGCACACGTAACATTTAACACCAACTTTTTGCTGAACATTATTTGTTAATGTTCCAACATGTTTCAACCTTTGACGCTGGCCATCCCCTGAAGATGGCCAGCGGCTAAACTTGAAACATGTCTGAGAATTAACTAACAAATAAAAAAAAAATGTTTTTACAGCAAGTTGGTGTTAATATTGTGTTAAAATATACACTTCGCTTATTTTCTCTCTTTGTGTTTTAGTGCTTGATGTTTGCTGCTTTATAGTTTAGCCGAAACATGTAGCTTAATGAATTTCATCTTCTTATACGACGATTGTTGTGATTGGCGGTTTTCTCTTTACTTTTCTTATTTTTTGTTACAAGAGGGTGTCACCCTTGAAAACATTTTTAAAACATTTTTACCAAGAGAGGAAAACTGAATTCGTGGAATTGCCCCGCCAAAATCTGAAGCTGAAACAGACGCACAATTGGTTCATTTGTTTGGACTGATAAATGAGTGGAATGTTTCTCTGCAGCCAATATTAGTATGTGTGACAATTATTTATCATTATATGAAACTGAAATTAAAGGACTCAAAACCTCCAGCAGAGGAAATGACACCATAATTCAAATTCTTGTTATCGCCCTGACCAGAAAAAGAATTCTACGTGAAAACGAAAACTTACTTTCAAATATAAATGTCTGTGTCCAATTCCTCTCTTCGATCAAGGAAGACAAGGAATTTTTCGAAGAAGAAACAAAACAAAAAACATTAGACTGTTGTTTTTTTAAATAAGATTTTTGAGTCCCTGGCTCGTGCATTATACAGCTTTTCTAAACATAGTTTCAAAAAATTCTTCTGTCATTTCCAGTACGTTGCGTATATGTCTTGCGGTTTCAGGGGTTAGTTACAAATGAAAAGTAAACAAATAAGAAGAAGCAGACTCAGTGAGTAAGACGACCTGCGACAAGCTCTCTGTTCAAACGCTCTGAGGATAAGTAAACAAGCAGAAGTTAAATAAGAACAACTTTTCCATCAGTAGAAGATGAGATACACTTACAACTTCGCACCAGCAGAATGTCGATAAAGCATCTGTGTGAATAGCATTATCCATGAGATTTTTGTAAATATGCGTTTTTTGTTGCACTGCAAATAAAAGCAGAATCCTTACAGTGATGAAGAATGAGGTGGCTGGGTTACCCCTGTAGAATGCAAGAACTGGATTTGCAGAAAGCGTACTGTTCTTCAAACAGAAGGCACTGAACCTGGAACCTTGGTTGAGGTTGCTTTTGTCAGTTGAGGAAGATCTAAATGGCATGAGCGTGAAGAACTGGAGACGTAGGTTGCAGGACCGAGAACAGTGGAGGACAATTTTGGAAGACGATAAGGTCCATCCAGGATTGTAATGTTAGAAGAAGAAGGAGAAGAATAAGAAGCAGAGAACTTGCAGGCAGGTGGGAGTTTATTTGCAGATTGTGGCGAGTGGCGAGTACGTTGAAGTACCCTGCAGTGCTGTGTGCAGTTGAGGGCCGCTCCCCATAAACTGCACACAGCACTGCAGGGTACTACAACGTTACGACTGACATGGATTGCAGTTAAAGACTCAGTCCGCACCGCGCAGTAAACACTCCGTCTCCGTTATAAAAACCAGTCAGTTAAAGTTGTATAGGGAAATAATCGCTCTTTGTTCTGAGAACCATACAAAACACATACGTGTAAATACACTGTGTGGGCAGAACGTAGAATTGTTGAATGTTCAGCTTGGTGGTACAAACGTATAGAATACTTATAGTGACCACTGGACTTTAAAGAGTTAAATCTCTGTTATGAAAACCAGTCAGTTAATGCTGTATAGGGATATAATTGCTGTTTCTTCTCAGATCTCAGGGGGAGAAAGGGAAAGTTTCGCACAGCAGGTTTGTTTATTCACGGAACAAAAACTGTTGGCAACCCTTACGCATTTCGATGTAAACCCTCGCTCATTCACCGTCGCGCTTGCGTTGGTGTGAGTATAAATTTCATTTCTTTGATGAGCCACTAATGAATCATGCTTATTTCGGTCAATATTGTCACTTGTCGTGGCTTACATATATGTAATGCTCAGTTTGTCTGAAAAAGTGTGCAAACGTATATAACATTCTCTTGACTTCTTGTGTTAAGTTATTTCGCGTTTGCCTTCCCCACGCCTAGAGAATCTCCTAACATCCAAATAATTCATTTTCGTTGTCCCTTCTTCAGAGCGGTGATATTTTCATATTCCTTTCAGACATCGATTAAAATGCGTGGGACACAAAGTCTTGCAGTACTTCAATCATGTGCGTGGGAAGACAGACATGGAAAACAATATCTTTCTGAATGCTATCTTCTGGACTTAGATTCCTAAATTCTTGCATTTACACCACAGTTTGAATATAAAAATTCTCGCCTCTGCATTTCGACGTCTTCTCGTTACATTGCACACATAAGTCATTAGCCTTGAGATGTAAGCTTTAAAAAAAATCTGTAAATTTTTCGACAATCTGTAGCTACCCGTAAAGTAGTGTAATAGCCAGTGACAGTATTGTTACATCCCCCTCACACAATCAAGTTCTCGTGTTTTGTCCTATGCCTTCTTCTTCTTCTTCTTCTTCTTCTTCTTCTTCTTCTTCTCCTACTCCTCCTTCTTCTCCTTCTCCTTCATCTTTTTTCTTCTTCTCCTTCTTCCTCTTCTTCTTCTTCTTCTTCTTCTCCTCCTCCTCCTTCTTCTCCTTCTCCTTCATCTTTTTTCTTCTTCTTCTTCTTCTTCTTCTTCTTCTCCTCCTCCTTCTTCTCCTTCTCCTTCATCTTTTTTCTCCTTCATCTTTTTTCTTCTTCTTCTTCTTCTTCTTCTTCTTCTTCTTCTTCTTCTTCTT
>Ga0123354_10006724_pt1 | contig 17143 bp, 7 predicted proteins | sample TergutLab28metaG_2_FD_97872 | JGI IMG/M metagenome (GOLD analysis project Ga0123354, IMG submission 97872) | Labiotermes labralis P4 segment gut microbial communities from Petit-Saut dam, French Guiana - Lab288 P4 | ecosystem: Host-associated > Arthropoda: Insects > Digestive system > Gut ...
AAAGATTTTTATGCACGTCCGTACACTTCAATGTGGGCACCTGTTGTAGCTCGACAGATATCTAAACATTTCTGGATGAGAATTTTCCTCGACGTTGGGTCGGAAGAGGAGGTCCTACTGCCTGACCCCCCTAGATCTCCGGATTTGACACCATTAGACTTTTTTACATGGGGGTTTATTAAGGACGTTCTGTACAGCAGAAAAGTTCGAGATCTGGCTGATTTGAGACAACTTAACATTGAAGTAGTTGAACTTATAACACCTCACATGCTGATAAACACGTGACAAGGGCTTGAATATCGTTTATATATCTGTCGAGCTACAACAAGTGCCCACAATGAAGTGTACAGACGTGCATAAAAATATTTTTGAGTTACTCTGTACAGTGTTGAAATCATAAATTTCATAAATTTTTAGGTACTAAAACATAAGCATGTATATTTGTATACCTCTAGCCCGGACACTCTGTACAATCCGCATTTCAACCCAAGCAGAAAAGTTTAATCCAACTTCATGTCGTTTCTTTCAACTGGGCAAAGAAAACTTATTTGCTGCGGAAAGAAGCCAGTGTGCATGCTTGAGTTTATGCTATTTCAGTGTAGTGACTTCATTATTCACGTAGTGGTTCAAGAATATAACATGGGAACGAGGCACGTGTGTTGAATCGTCACACATGAAACACAGCCGATGTGTTCCTTGAGCCAATGAAAGCAACACCGGACAGTGCATTTCAAAGACACCTATTTCAAATCTCGCACTGATTATGAGCTTTCCACTGAGTAGCAGACTAACCTGTCTACGGACCGATCACCCGTCTACCTCATCTATGTACTGGCACTACACTCGTTATATTATAACCACTACAGTCAGATCTGCCGATCCCAGTGGCCACGCGGTCTAAGTCTTATGTCTGCGGACGCTCGCCTGCTGAGATTGTGGGTTCGAATCCCACTGGGGCATGGAAGTTTTTCTGTTGAGAATGTTGTGTGTTGTCAGGTAAGAGGTCTCTGCGACGAGCTGATCACTCGTCCAGAGGAATTCTACCCACTGCGGTGCGTCGTTGTGTGTGATCTAGAAACCTCGTGAATTAGGAGGCCCTGATTCACTGGGGGCGGTCGCGCCAAAAACAAACATTCAGTTTTAGGCTCTTGTGACCGTGCATCATGAACGCAGGGTGAAGAGAGAGAAACCAACAAGATGCAACTAATCCTATGTTTATTATCAAACTTCTATCTCAACATGTTTCGGGCATCATTATGCCCATCATCAGGAGAACAAGACCGTGTACTACTGCATGTAGTGTTCTGCACTGGTTGTGCTGGCTGTGGTTGTGCAGAACACCACATGCAGTAGTACACGGTCTTGTTCTCCTGATGATGGGCATAATGATGCCCGAAACATGATGAGATAGAAGTTCGATAATAAACATCGGATTGGCTGTTGGTTGTTGATTTCTCTCTCTTCACCAAACATTCAGTTCTGTCCTTACGCTTGTTTCGTTAAAGGGAGTTGGCTATAGTAAAAGGTAAAGTGATCGCTTTACAGTCCTGGTGTGGCCCAGAGGGTGGGTAGAGGTATAGCTCTATTCTTCCATGAACGCGGCACTAGAAGGGGGTGAGTGGTCAGCAGCACGTCCCGGCCGCATTTTACCCCCGGGAAAGACCCGGTACCCAATTTACAGGTGGCTGGGTGGGCCCCAGGGCCGGTCTGGACCGGCGGAAAATCTCGTCCCTACCGGGATTCGATCCTAGATCATCCAGCCCATACTTAGTCACTATACCGACTGCGCTACCGGGCCCACGAATTGGCTATAGTGCGACGGAAAAATAGGTGAACACAGTTTTATTCAGGACTTCATATAAACGTATTGACTATTGTGCAACTTCAGCGAACAGTGAGAAGATATGTCGTTAGATCATGGGCCAAACATTCTCTGACCTAACCCAATTTTTATTACGTGATGCTCTATAACTCGAGGTCTCGTTAGCAGGCAACAATAGCGTTATAACAAAACTGACTGTAATTGTATTTCTACCTACTTAGAATTCAACAATAATAAGCATAAATCTCCTTGTATAGTGTTAAGTTACCCTTTACGGATACTGAAGGGCGTGTTAAGTCATGTGACCCACAGTTACAACATTTTAAATCCGAACATAACCATTCTCTATGCTACTTACTTTTGTTCAGTCTGATCAGGCAATTAGCACAACTTCTGCCGTATTCAAGATTCCGCTAATTTCAATCTCAGTAACAGCAGAGCTCTCCTGCTCACCTGTCAACGGTCTGTGCTGGAGTACTTGGTTCTAGCCCTGTTGTCTCCTAACGAAACTGAACTACGTGTGAAAACAAGATGGCTGACGCGCGTGATCGGCATATCATTGCTAATTTCATGTTAAACAGTCACTGAAAGAAGAGCAAACACACAGTTGATGTGTAGCAATAAAGGTAAGTGGACTTTAAGCGGCGATTTTCCTAATTATTTAGTTCTATTTGTCTCTGTAGCTATCCGGCCATTGTTATGCACTGATGCATATTTACTCCTATACGTGACTATAAATAAACAGTTAATATGTAGGTTATAAAGTGGGCTCAGTTTTACTAAAGAGCCCCATAAGATATGCATCTGTTGGTCAACACTTTAAAGATAAATAGTTATATGCCTATGCTGCGTAATATTCTGGAATCAGAATAAGAGCATTTTATATACATGGGTCCGTGCATCGTGAATAGAATTTAATAATTTTCCAACAAGATGCGACTTATTCAGTTTATTACATTACTGTAGGCAGTTCTACATCTTTCGGGTGTTGACACCCATCATCAGGAGCTCTTACAATTGTAAATACTGCTTCTGGTACTGATTAACCGGATCTACTACTGATCCGTGTGTATCATATGGTAGGTACCTACCGTATCGTACGGTAGGTACCTAGCGTATGATAAGCACGGATCAGTTCCAACTCAACAACGAAAGCGGATGGTACTAGATCCGGTTAATCAAAACCAGAAGCAGTATTTACAATTGTAAGAGCTCCTGATGATGAGTGTCTACACCCGAAACATGCAGAGCTGCCTACAGTAATGTAATAAACTGAATAAGTAGCATCTTGTTGGAAAATTGTTAAATTCAGTATAAGAGATTTCAATATCAGACTTTGATTAAAAAAAAATAAATGGCTGTCAACACAACTATACTGTCAGAAGTGTTTATTTGTGCAAAATGTTTCAAACACAAAGGGTCATGTGCAGGCTAAAATACTTAAAAGTACAGATAATAGGGTTATATACAACCTAAATTTTCTTCTACCCTATAACGTGTCTTTTAAAGCATTTCATCCCGTAGATTATCTCTTGTGGTCAAAACACTTTGCAGAAATAAATACCACAGACAATATAGTTGTGTTGAGGCTCTGTACTCTTTATTTTGCAAATAATACAACAGGATGATAAACTTAAAAATCAGACTTGGATGTTGCGGCTGATAAGAGACTTTGACCTTCCAATTCCCAGTGCCAACCGCAAGTACCATCGGCTGCAACACTGAGAAACTCCGCATTTAGGAGACACAATTTTTTTTTTCCTGTGTGAAGTAGGAACTGGACTTTCATGTACAGTTAGGTAATGGCCATTCTTCAAATTCCGCGGCGTGCCTCGGGCGGTTAGTCGCCAGGGACTTAAGGCAGAGGCCCGAGTTTGAATCTGGGCCAATTCATGTGGATCTGTGGTGGATGAAGTGCCACTGGTAGAGGCTTTCCTCCTAGTCGTTTCATTTTCCCTTCTCAGTAAAATCCCACCAGTAATGCACACCTATCATCATCTTCATAGCTACTACAGGGGTTCTGATAAGTCCTTAACCCCACCAGTAAGTAAAAAAGCTAATATTTCTGTCAGAATGGAGTGAATTTCCTTCGGCGCCTTGCCTTGCAGGGGGAAAAATAACTTGATGACAGCTCGCGTCTCGATGTTGTTGAAATCGCGTGCGTATCTGACATGCTTCCGAGCTTGTTTTCTTCCTGATCGGGCTAAGGACTTATCAGCACCCCGGTATTAACAGAAGGACGAACGAGAGACACGTGGGACGGTGCAGCACAAGCGCTGCCTCTGAACACTAGAAGAGCATCAAGAAAGAAAAATGTTTCTTCGTTTTTTGGCTTGAGGAGGTCACTCACGTCAAAAAGTTCAGATAAATGTGGAAAGCAGCGATTTTGAGTTATTTTATGCCATAGATAAAGCATATTTTGTTTTGATGGTCTCGCCATATCAAGTGAATTGGTAAAGGAAGGATACCTACGGAATGTTACGTGTGGTCACGGGCTGAATGACCTGTAGGTCAACACATTTTTCCCTTCGCCATCATTTCCAGATGGCTTTGGGCTCACAATTCTCCCTGTCCATTGTTTTCCAGGGGGACGAGCCTCTTTTTGGGCGGGAAGGCGGCCGCAGCTTAAGTCAGATTTGAACAATGCATATTTCTACATATCCAACCGTCTACGTACCTAATTTAAACACTGACATAACTTTACCCTCACTCTTTACTTCTATCAAAAGATACAGAGAAATTATAAACAATGTGATTTCAGGCCTCCACCGCGCTCTTTTGAGATATTACGCAGCGTAAATTGGTAGCTGGTTACCGACGTTTCGGAACAACCTATCGGTCACATCTTCAAGGGTCAAACTGTTTACGAAAAAAATATTTTTGGATTGCTCGACCCTTGAAACGTCGGTAAGCAGCTACCAATTTACACTGCGCAACATCGCCGAAGAGCAAAGATCTAAAGATATGCAACATAGTCGGTATAAGGACGGGAAGGGAACCGACGCGATATAACCACTACGTGCACATTCGGTATATTCCTTTGTGGTGGTAGAACTCATTGCTATACCTAACTACAGCAGGAAGTGGATACAAAGCGAGGCATGCTTCGTCTACTTGTCTTTCGATTTCCCTTCTAGCAAGTAAAATAGTGTGACGTAGCGGTTTTAACTCTCGTTTGTGGTAAAAAAAAAAAAGTCACATTTCAGTGACCCAATTTCGTGACAAAATATATGTAATTCACTTTTAGGGAAATGGTCCTCAGTTACCATTGTATAGCCTGTGTCCTAACGGGCTACTCCATATGGTTTAACGCGAAATATTTCGAGGCTAATCCAAGCATTTTCATAAAGCTCTGGTGCATATGGAGATTCCAAGGGGTAATAAATTCGCACTACTTTCTAGTGAGATCGGTTAATGATTTCGTCTCACGTTCTGGAGCAATTTTTTTAGCCGATGCTATTCAAATAATTTTGGAAAACCTAGATCTTAGGTCGTCGAAATAAACAATCAAGAATGATTTTATATTAAGTATCAAAACGTAATAAAATAAATAGGAAAGGGAGAAATGAGGATTTTAAACATTAGCAAGTCGACAGCGGGATGAAAATTTCATGCCTGGCTTGGAGGAAAGAAAGTCTCCTCTTTGCAATAAGAGAAATAAACTTCACGATAGTAAACAGACGAATTTCAAGGTTTTGATGAGCACTTTTTTTCTCTCTGTTCTATTCAAGAATAATGTAAAAACCAATTCTCTTCATTTAGGTTTCCAAACTTACGCTTCACGTGGAGAATATTCCACCCTTATTACTTACTCCGTTCACAGTCCTTGGTAAAGATGACAAATTCCTTCGGAAAAAACTGATCTGCCTTTGTTATCAAACAATTATCATGTAAAGTAACTTTTATTCTTCTCACTTATAACGTCTTCTAAGATCAAGATTCCTCGTTTTACAACACGCCTTGAAATTCAGTAATGAACAGAAAATACATAATGCCTATGCGAAATGATGCGCTCAAAATTTTTTGGGATGTTTGCCCTCCAGTAAATAGTAAAGGAATTGTTGTATTTTCAAAATGTCATAAGTTTCAGGACAATGTTAAATATATTTTCACTTATGCCCCTAGGAATTTTATGGGTATTCCTGCACCTATTTTCTAGAAACTCACAAATGTTCAGTAACATTACGACACAGGTTTTTCTTGGTTTCCCTGTGTCAATAAGCAAATGCTGAGATGGTTCCCAAAATTCCAAGTTGCCACTACATGCTTCTCATTTAGCCCTCCCGAATTAAATTTATTAGTAAACAATTTCATATTTTGTATACATGTAAAATAACCACTGTCACGGGCGACAACCTCAGTGCAGGTAATAATAATAATAATAATAAAATCCTTCATACTGAATTTCGTCCGGACGAAAAGATACATGTGGGCGGTAGGAAAGAAATGTATTCACGCCACGAAGTGGGTTGTGGCTTCCACCGGGTCTATTTTCATGAAATACACAATCACACAAAATAATCTGTGAACATATTCTATACTGTATTTTACTCAGATCGTATAACAAAGTATAAAATACCGGCAAAATTTTCTTTACGCCAGGCGTGCCCAATCCGCCGCCCACGACCGTCTTTTTTAAATCATACATCAACTACAAAAAGGGCAGCAATTTAGTCCGTTAGATATAACACTTATTGGTGATTTTTAAACATGCGGCCCCCGAACCAACCCGCAATAATAGTTGTGGTCCTTTGCTAAGAAAGTTTGGACACCCCTGCGTTGTAATGTACAATTGTAATTTTTCTGACTTTTACGAAACTCATGAAAGCGTTACAAGTTTTGTAAAGAAACCCTACAGCGAATTTGATTCCATTCGAACAAACTATTTAGTCGCTGATACGAGGTAAGAGACAGATGAAATACCCTGTGGGATCTCCACATTTCTTATCCAACTGTTAAGTGCGAAAAGAAAAAAAAAACCTTACCACAAAATCATTATTGCAGGCTACACTGATCTGTTTTTCTTTGGATTAACACTCAAGAAAGACGCCCGAAATATTTATATAATCAGAGAAGTATAATGAATGTTTTAAAATGCAATGTATCAATGTTACTTCAAATACGTGTTCCCGTTACAGGCCTGGTGTGGCCCAGAGGGTGGGTGGAAGTATAGCTCTACTCTTCCATGACCGCGGCACTAGATGGGGGTGAATGGTCAGCAGCACGCCCCGGCCGCACTTTACCCCCGGGAAAGAACCGGTACCAATTTTACAGTACCAAAACAGTGTGGGCCGGGTAGCTCAGTCGGTATAGCGACTGACTCTGGGCTGGACGGTCCGGGATCGAATTCCGGTGGGGACGAGATTTTCCGCCCGTCCAGACCGGCCCTGGGGCCCACCCAGCCTCCAGTAAAATGGGTGCCCAGTCTTTCCCGGGCGTAAAGTCCGACCGAGGCGTGTTGCTGACCACTCACCCCTTCTAGTGCTGCGGTCATGGAAGAGTAGAGCTATACCTCCACCCACCCTCTGAGCCACACCAGGCCCGTAACGGGAACCCTTTATATTTCAGTACCAAAATAATATAGGAAAATGAACTTAAACCTTAGTAAACTTATAAACTGTTTAGAGACTACCCAAGGCTCCCCGAGTAAAGTGCCAATTGGAAAGAACAGGTGACACTGTAAGAATGGCTCATGTTACCGCGATATAAGAGTACATGCGTATATGAAGTTCTGTTGTGACAATTCATAAGTAAGTAGGTGAGCAACTTATGTACAAATGGGTATTCATAGTGTGGCCAAAGCGAATGGACATACCGCACACATGTTCAAATCATCTAACAATTCTTTATAAGAAGCCACCTTATCCGTTCCATACTTTACTGCCTTTGTTTACTTTGGAGAGAGCAACAATGACGAGAAATTTTTTGGTGTCTCTCCTCGGAACGCTTTAACACGAAGTAATTACGGGGACATCAGTAATCTTTTTCCAAATGCTTACTCTTCGAAGATGATAAATCGATTTAGATTAAATTTATTCTTGAATGTTTAAGCTACATGATGCCGGTCGAATTTTTTTGGTGTCCTTACGGATTGTTGCACATCAGGTCCAAATATTTCTTAAATTTTATCACAAGCGACAGATTATACAAAATTGTGGACTGTCACAAAATATATCCAATCCAGTTCAAGTCCAAATCTATTTGTTTTCCAAACATTTTCAGTAAAATGTTATGTAGCAGAAAGCATGCATTCTCCAGAATATCCCGTGATAACTACCGCGCTCAGGAACTGTAAAATTGACACTCTCTATGTATACCACTGAAATATGTATGCTTTTATTCTTGGTTCCAGAAGGTTCATCTCTTTAGCAAGATGTAGGTCCTACCTGACAACAAGCATCCCTCTCCTCAATATTCGTAAGAAATTTTCTTAAGCTCTCTGGATCAGGCAGCGCTTATGTATAATACGCTTATGTATAATAAGCATACAAAATTACGTAAAACGTAATTGCATTATATTCCAGCAATATGTTATTTCTTGACAATAAAGTCTCCACTACGAGCTACATAACAATCTTTGCACCTAAGAAATTATGCGGACTTGTTGATGCTATAGGTCTAAATCCGTCCGTGTACTGGCCATGGAGGTGTGGGTACACTCATTCATATCCACGGCATTAGATGAAGCTTAGTAATCAGATTAACGCTCCGACAGGTTTATTCCTGGGAAGGAGAGCCCCCTCTACCCACTGAACAGCAGGCTTTTTGGGCCCTAGTGATGGCACGTAGGTTTTGGAGAACGGGTAAGAGTCGTGCCTCTCCTCGGAATCGAACAATGACACTTCGGTCGCCCAGTGCTTAAATTAATCACTAGGCCGACTACACTATTCCCGCTGTTACGTGTGTAGAGTTATGTGCAATAAATATCGGACACTGCGAGGTAAGAGGTTTCCTCTTTTAAATGTCCAGTCCAGTATGCATTTGTCTTATAAGTTCTTTTGTTGCCAAAAAACACCTTAACTGCCAAACATGCAGTGATCACGCAGCAAGCTGTAAGAAAATGGAGTTGTAGCTCCACATTTTCTTAACCTTCCCTATTAGGTGGAAGTGAGTTATCATCAGCATCAAGATCAGATCACTTTACCACAGGAGATAGACACCGGTACACTCCGAGTATGCTGGTTGGGGGGGTTCAAACCGTTCTGGACGCCTTTGAGTGGAGTAAACTCTCTTGCTCCTACCGTTTTGAAGTTGGTGTATTTCGTTAAATAACGTGCAAAGACAGCAACCTAGGAAATAGGGAAACTTCTGACATTAATCCGATGTGGCGATGCCACACACAAAGTACGATGTAGTAGAGGGCAGTAAGGTTATCTATTTTGAACTCTATGCTCCTTTATTGTGTGCTTACAATACGTAGAAGTCAGATCTTTCCGTGGCAACTCCACCAAGTCGTGGCAACGACTCTCCTCTTCAGCTTGTTTGTTGTGTAACGTTACGTGGGATGAGGTGTGATAGACCACCACGGTAGAACCACAATGAAGAGCAAAGAGGATGTGGAAATGCATATTTGCTATCAAACAAGTCAGTAGCCCTTCTGTTCTTGTTCTGAAGGTTTCGTTTGCAGTCGTCCGGTCTGAGTTCGGCAACCCTGAAGGAGTTTGTGTTTTGCATTAAGTCCGTCTAGACAAATGCCGAGACAATGGTTCAAAATAGACCACAATTATTTGAGCATTCTTCCCTGCTGATCACTCCCAACGCCATTCCATTCGCGGCTATCTAGCCGATGCTCTTGAAGGAGGTTTTTAAACGTAACAAAAATGTGAATATACGAGGCTTATTCAGAAAGTAAATACCGTTTCGCTGTAAAAAAAATCGATTAAGGTTTCGTATAAAATTTTATTGTTATCAGTTTCTACATTCTTCGAGCTATTTTTCCACATATTCGCCGCCATTATTGAGGCACTTATCCTGGCGGGGCACAAGTTTTTGTAAACCTTCCTCAGAATGCGGTCGCCTGCGATGTTAGCCAACCCGAATGACTACTGACAATGTCATAGAGTAGAGTCCTTGAAATCTGAGAAAAGTGCAGGGACAGGTCAGAAATTATGAAACGTCTGTCGTCACGCACTCTTTCGTTGACCTTACGCACCAAATCATCATTCACCAAAGATGGACTCCCACTTCGCGCCTCATCGTGCAAGTTCTCTCGTCCTTCATTGAACATCCGAACCCATTTCCTAACCATGCTATCCCTCATCGCATTGTCACCATACACTTGACAGATCTGATGATGAATCTCACTTGGTAGAACATTCCTAGTGTTCAAAAAACGAAATACAGACCGTATTTCATAGTCGGCGGCCCCTTCAATTGTCTTAAACATGTTTAACGCACAGGAACAAACATAAACATAAAACTAATTTCACGAAATGGCGTCTGTGGCTTCTCAATTGATAGAGAAAGTCACTGCACATGGGAAAAGTGACAGTCTCGAGGATGCGCGAGAGATATGCGCAGACGGTACTTACTTTCCGAATAACCTACGTACATTTTAGAGTGGTGGAAGCGTCTGAAATGGCGCCCTTCTTTCGGTTGGGAAATACTAAACATAACCCGTGGTTATGTTGGACGAAAACAGCGATTAATTGCAGCAGACAGAATTAATTTTAATATGTGGGAAATAAGTGGAAGAAGCAGCTCTCTGGTTCCATCTTCAAGGGTGAAGAAGAATTGACTGTTTAAGCCTTGAAGATGAAACCAAAAATTTTGAGCCAGAACGTCGGATACCGGACGCCCAATCTACGCTGCTTAAAATCTAATAAGAGCGCAGATCTGAAGAACGTCGTTCTGTGATACCAGCTTTCACCGTGTCCAGTACAGGCTGTCGCAGTTACTGTCCGGTACCGAGATCTGCGACTGCTGGAGTTACGCCGTCTCGTCCAGCACAGTGGAGGTCAAAACACGCCTCCTCTTTCAACAGGTGCGGTTCACGCTACCAGCTACGAAGAGATGTTTACTCACCATTTAAGGGTGCCGTGCGACCTCTGTTCGCACACGGAACTTTGGAGGAAAAAAAATTCAGACAGTACACCACGCCAGGTCCAATTTTTCTCGCAACAAAGATAGGACGTGCTCCTCCCGCGAATAGTTCCACACGTTTTCACTAAATATCTCCAGCGTCTGGCACCGCTTTATAGAATGTTCTCTGTGATTAACTTGGGAGTTGTGTTCGCACGAGGCAACATTATTGCTGCTGCAATAAAACTATTGGCTGTCCCGTTTGTTTGCATTTATTCGTTCTGTGGAACACGATCCGAGTAGGAACAGTCATCAATCATTTGGTCCCACAACAAGGCACTAATTAACGCGAATGTTGTTCAGTACAGAATGACGCGACCTTCCAGCTACTCATTTGTTAGCTACATTTCACTGCGCCATTAGTATGTGGGATTATATAGCATTCGAAATAGGAATCGGAAAGAACTTACAAAGAATCTTTCGTTGCCTAATAGAGATAATGTTCCGGTATTTTCCTGGAGGGACTGGGAGGACCACGAACGGCCTCAGTCAGGCCCAGATTCGAGACAATCGCCTCTAGAATACCAGTCTAGAGCGTTACCTCTAAATTAACCTCCTCGACCACTTCGTTTCAAGCTGACATCCTTAATCTACAGCATACAGACATGTAAAAATCTTATAAAACGTTATTCAGCATGAAACGTCAGTTTTTGGGGAGGTGATAGTATCAGTCATTGTGAGAAAAAAGTTCACATGAACAGGTGTCTAATTGGTAATAATTACCGAGTTAGAGCTGTTTGAATCTACAAATAGAAAAGCACTGTGAATGGTAATAATGAAAGAGAGATTGCTTACTGTTAAAGAAAAAGGTAAAGTTCACCTTAAAACAGGCCACGAAGGCCCAGGGGGGAAGTAGATGTATAGCTCTACTCTACCTTTAACTTCGGCTCTAGATGGGTATGAGTGGTAAACGCCTCGACCCTGCCGCTTTACCTCCGGGAAAGACCCGGTACCCATTCTATAGGAGACTGGGTGGGCCCCAGGGCCGGTCTGGACGGGTGCGGAAAATCTCGCCCCCACCGGGATTCGATCCCCGGAGCGAGTCACTATATCGACTGAGATATCCTGGCCCACATCGAATGCGATACTCATTTTAAAAGGCAAGGATATTAAAGGAAGTTATCTCAACTTATTTCGAGGCACTGTACCAGCTTTGACAGGCTAAAGGGACAGCACAAATGACCACGGTCCTATTACCAGGTACCTGACAATGCACACTGCCTCTTCTCCCAGTTACAAACGTGCAATGTAGCTGCAGCACCAGCTGGACGTCTGTAATATCCTTTGTGGGCGAAATAATGTCGTCGGTCGATCCACCCTTTGTGACTTTTTTACTCGCTACTTCCCCAAAACAAACTTAGTGTTTTCCCTTAGATAAATGAGCTTGGAAATATGCTGTTGACCCTGTAGGATAGACACTACCTTCGTTAACATTACTGTGCCTTTCGAAATCACGGGCTTTGGGTGAACACTGAAAAAGACAAAACAGGCAACCCACCCCTTAACTTGACTGAAATGTTTGGTAGTTCAGGTAATTAACAGTTCTTATTTCTTACAAGACTTCGAAAAAGAAACGCCCTTTCAAAGCAGAAGCTCGGACTGCAATTGCAATTGATAACCAACAAGATGCATCTATTTTGATTTATTTACTTCTAATCGGCTTTACATGTTTCGGGCGATATTTTCGCCCATTGTCAGAAGCATATCGCTGTATCTACAGCTTCTGCTATTGTATTGCTATTGTATTGGGTGGAACTGACCTTCCACCCAATACGCAACACCAGCCAGCAGCAACATCCATGGACAACAGCAGAAGCTGTAGTTACGGCGATGTGCTCCTGACGATGGGCGAAAACATCGCCCGAAACACGTAAAGCCGATTAGAAATAAATAAATCAAAATAGTTGCATCTTGCTGGTTATCTATCTGTCCTGTTTTTTTTTTTAACAGCTGTCGCCGTCTTCCGGAAACCAAACGCCATTCCTCTCTGTTTCTCTACTGTTCTGGTTCTAAACTTCTTGTTGTCATGGCTGCTTGTACTCCTTCCATCCACGTTTTTCTTGAACGTCCTCTTTTCCTTTTCTCCCGTGGTATCCAATTGATAATTAATTTTGGTATTCTCTCCTCTGGCATCCTTTTGACGTGGCCATACCACTGTAGTCTTTTCTGCTCTATAATATCTATGTTGTCCGGCTTCTCTTTCACTCCCGTTATTTCTTTTAAATATTCATTTTTTATTCTTTCCATCCTTGATTTTCTTGCTGACCTCCTTAGCACATCCATTTCTGTAGATAAAATTTTATTTATCTTGTTGCTTATCAACTGTAATTACACTAACGATGCACGGAAACACGAACGGTTAAAAAAAAACTCGAATTGCAATTTGAATATTTAGGCCTGAGTCTCATTTTTTTTTACCACAGTGTTTTAAATTCGCATTTGAGCTTGCACCAGACTTTTAGACTAGAAGTGTACTTACGTCGGACACCCGTATTCATTTCGGACCGCAAACGAATGTCGAGTGCCCACTCGGAAATAAATGGGATGCTGAATTCTGCAATGGATTTGAAAACAAAACAAAGGATCAGGTCACTTGGGGAAGGATGTAAACGTGAATGTGATAGGTTGTGGTAGGATCACTACGAAACTATGGTGCGAACCCTTTGATGATTTTCGTTAATTCACGGTTTCCCTCTTGATTATATCGTCCGTCTTGTGTTAACAATATTATGCCTGGCCGATGGAGAATGCAAGCATGATAAACATATCCCATGTAGTTCAGGTAGGATTGAGCTGGCAATGCTGTCCCCGGTAACCCTAAGCAAAAGAGCCGTGTATTCTAATTCCCAATCTAATCTATCAATTAGCACAGAATGAAGGTGCTTGCCAAATTCTTCTTTATCGACGACAAAATCAGGGGACCAGTCTGTGACAAGCCAGCTCGGTGTTGTGTTCTGCGTCTCTGTATTTGGGCTTATCGCCTTTACTGAACATACCTAGAAAATTCTCCATGCTCTAAAATTATTATCAGATCTAGGTCAATCAATTTATTTCGTGGTCAACTTATTTCTTCCCCATACTTAATGCATTAGTATCAAAGTCGGATATACAAATACGTATATGCTCTTCATAATCGTTATCGACACAAAAAAAACTTGTTAATGATGTTCTTTAACCAAGACGTTTTGAAATTAATCACGTTATTTTACCGTTGGTAATTAAACTTAAATTTTAGACTTTCATGTAACTAAGGTATTCCTGCAGAATGTCGTGTAGTTAAGGTATTCCTGCAGACTGTCATGTAATTAAGGTATTCCTGCAGACCGTCGTGTAATTAAGGTATTCCTGCAGACCGTCAAGTAATTAAGGTTTCCTGCAAACTGTCGTGTAATTAAGGTATTCCTGCAGACTGTCGTGTAATTAAGGTATTCCTGCAGACTGTCGTGTAATTGAGGGTTTCCTGCAGACCGTCTTGTAATTAAGGTATTCCTGCAGACCGTCTTGTAATTAAGGTATTCCTGCAGACTGTCGTGTAATTGATGGATTCCTGCAGACCGTCGTGTAATTAAGGTATTCCTGCAGACTGTCGTGTAATTAAGGTATTCCTGCAGACTGTCGTGTAATTAAGGTATTCCTGCAGACCGTCTTGCAATTAAGGTGTTCCTGCAGACCGTCGTGTAATTAAGGTATTCTTGCAGACTGTCGTGTAATTAAGGTATTCCTGCAGACTGAAGCTTTCATAAGTTATTCCTGTAGACTGTCGTGTAACTGAGGTATTTCTGCAGGCTGGCGTGTAACCTCTCTAGGTCAAAGGCCTAGAAAATTAGATCTGCAGAGCGGTAATTTTTGTACGTGACTTAAATACGTATTTGTTTGTATCTCCGTTTAATGGTTGTGCTATTAATAACATTTCTTCGTGTAACGACAACTGCCTTTGTTTCATAAATAATGTTAAATAATCAGAAAATCCAGTTGTTATGTTGTTATGTTGTTATGTTGTTACCCATAACAAGCGAAGATAGATTTCTAGGCGCGTTCGCAAATTTGCGAAAAGCGACTGCTAGCTTCGTCACGTCTCTCCCTCAATCTGACAGTCCACATGGAACAAGTCGGCTGTCACTGGTCGCATTTTCATAAAACTTGATATTTGAGTATTTTGCGAAAATCTGTCGACAAAATTCGAGTTTCATAAAGATGTAATAAAAATAAAGGATACTTCTCACGAGACCAATATACATGTTTGATCATATCTCGCTCAGCTCTTTTTGGAATGAGAAATGTTTCTGACAAAAGTTGTAGAGAAAATCACAACACATTTTGTATTCAATCACTTTTCTTCGAAGATCTTGACTTTATGAGATAAGTGAAAAAATGTTGCAGAGATCTACAGGCCACAGACGACAATACGGCGCATGCGCATTGCATACTGGATGACTAAGGTAACAAATACACACTCAGAGAAAATATTTAACACTTATTGCTCTTCTACTTCAACAATGGTTGCAAGAACGCGCCTCAATGTTACGTTATCCGTACGTTGACTCTCTTGTTGCTATCAACTTCGACATAGTTTATTTCAGTGCATAATATTTACCTAAAATCAAATAGCAATTGCACATCCACACGTGTGGGACAGACAGAACACTTCACTGACATAACGAATAGCGCTGTTAGATCTTACGAAGGAAAAAAGATAAGTGTCAAGTGTTGACAATGCCTCTTTTATGAGGAGTTACTGTAATTAAAATGTTAAAAAAGAATCTTATTTTCATGGGCCCTGAAAAATCATTGTCTTTATTGAAAGTCGTCCCAATACTGAAGTCCGTAAAGACCTCTCATGGACGATATTTCAAATGTTAAAAAGAATCTTATTTTCATGAGCCCTGAAAAATCATTGTCTTTATAGAAAGTCGTCCCAACACTGAAGTATGTAAAGACTTCTCTTGGACGATATTTCAAATGTTAAAAAAGAATCTTATTTTCACGGGCCCTGAAAAATCATTGTCTTTATAGAAAGTCGTCCCAATACTGAAGTCTGTAAAGACCTCTCATGGACGATATTTCAAATGTTAAAAGAGAATCTTATTTTCACAGGCCCTGAAAAATCATTGTCTTTATAAAAGTCGTCCCAATACTGGTCTGTAAAGACCTCTCATGGACGATATTTCAAATGTTAAAAAAGAATCTTATTTTCACAGGCCCTGAAAAATCATTGTCTTTATAAAAGTCGTCCCAATACTGAAGTCTGTAAAGACCTCGCATGGACGATATTTCAAATGTTAAAAAAGAATCTTATTTTCACAGGCCCTGAAAAATCATTGCCTTTATAGCAAGTAGTCCCAATACTGAATTCCGTAAAGACCTCTCATCGACGATGGGATGACTGCGCGCAACGTTTCGCTTATCTGTCTACTGCCATATTGCCCTCCACCTCCTATGATTTTCCCAACTAGCTCAAATTTGTAGAAAAATATATAAAATGTTTATCACTATTATTTGTCCTTAAGACTAGACGACTGAAATGAATTGTATTGGAATATGCTGGAGGGAAAAGCTGTAAGAGCCCGAGGGATGTGTGGAGGGGGTCCATGCACTTGGCTTCTCTCCACAGCCCCCGCGTATTGAAACCAAATCTGCACCACTTCATTATAGGTCGAAAAACGAATAGGACCTACATTCGCGGTGAGCCATAAAACCACCAAGCAGGAGGTAATTCGAACACTAATTATGAAGTGAAGCAGAGGAATGGTAATAAATTCCTGTGAAACTTAGACGTCCAACATGAGGCCCTTTTGACCCAGGGTAAGGTTCGTTTGAGAACTGTAGTAAAAAGAAGCACTTCCATCGTAATTAGCTAGCATCCACGGATAATTAGCTAGCATCCACTGACTAGTGGGCCAATAGAAAAGAGTGCAGTATATTGCACAAAAAGCTATAGTCTTACTTGCGTCATCAACATTTACTAATGACTAGCACTGGGCCGAAACCGAGCCCTTTTGCGTGAATAAATGTGGTAAATTTGTTTTTAACTGAGTGTTATCGGTACAGAAAGGCGTGTTTTGGAATAAGTAACATGCTGTTCAATTTTTTACATTTTGCTGACCGTGCATCTCAGTATATTTATCTCAGTATTTAACCAACTTCATGCACAAAATTTGTTTCACAATAAGTTTTATTTCATGCCTCTACATGTTTCGAGCACATGTGCTCGAAACATGTAGAGGCATGAAATAAAACTTA
>Ga0123354_10006726_pt1 | contig 17142 bp, 6 predicted proteins | sample TergutLab28metaG_2_FD_97872 | JGI IMG/M metagenome (GOLD analysis project Ga0123354, IMG submission 97872) | Labiotermes labralis P4 segment gut microbial communities from Petit-Saut dam, French Guiana - Lab288 P4 | ecosystem: Host-associated > Arthropoda: Insects > Digestive system > Gut ...
TGGTATGAGCATGTGCCAAAATCAGTACAAACAAGTCAAGGAGGCAAGGTAACCATATTGTGGAATCAACAAGTGCAAGCTGACAGAACTATCCCCAACAACAAACCAGACATTATAATCCGTGATAATGAAAAGGGAATATGTATGTTAATACACGTTGCAATCTCAGGAGACAGAATTGTGATTAGAAAAGAAGCCGAGAAGATTTTAAAATATAAAGACCTTACAACAGAAATACAGCGCATGTGGAATGTAAAAACAAAGGTGATACCAGTAATAATAGTGGCACTGGGACTATTTCAAAGTCATTCAGAAAATACGTGAGCAACATGCCAGGAAAACATGAAGTCAAGGAACTACAAAAAGCAGCCATATTGAGTACTGCACACATATTTCGGAAATTACTAATGTAAAAGTACAATAGATTCAACACTGAAGCTAACGATATAAGCACCATTTTTAATAACAACAGAATAATTGCAACACTGTATTCCTTAGGGACATAGTTTGTCTCAGGAATATATGTATAAATACCCTTCACAGAGGAGATGAAGATGATGGTGATTATGATGATTATGATGAACACAGAAAACAGTGATGCTGGACGCTGAATACTTTCTTCGGGAAGTGTTAATGTAAAAGTACAAAATATTCAACACGGAAAATAACATTAAATGTAATACGAATTTTAACTATACAAGAGCTGCAACACTATATACCCTAGAAAGATGGTTTGTTTGAGGTATATTATTGTAAATATCCCGCATAAGAGTGATAAAGAAGAATAATAAAACTTGACACCATATATTACTATTATTAAGTCACAATTACCTTAGTTCTATTGTAAGTTGCTTTTTTTCCTCCACATCTGTATTTAGATCGTTTTTACTTCCTTCAAATGGACATTGTGCTACTTCAAAACGACAAAACGATTGGAAAACGCACACCACTTTGTTAACGTCGTTTTTTAAAATGGAAAAACTATTGAAAATAAGTATATTAAATAACTTCTGCGCTTTTCTGTTGTTTGTCAGCTCGCAAAATAATCAGGCCTCAGTGGGTAGGACGATAATTTTAAGAACAATGTCTTTAACACTTCGAGATAAACAACGCCTGAAATAAGTATCTTATATATTAAATGTCCTTTCAAGATGCTGAAGTTTGTTTTGTAGCTCGATAAACCTACTCACTTGAATATTTTGTGGCGACACATCCCCATTGTGTTTTCATTTGCAGAAATATTTTCTCAAACTTAGTCATACGCGTCATAAAAGGCAGGACTAAACAGACAACATGTTTCGGCTGATTGAGGCATTATCAGTCCTTCTTTTGAGAACATTACACAGATACTCATATTTCAATAGGCGTTATACCTCCATCTTTAGAGTATAATAAAATATAAGAATAAATTGTAAATGCATCCAAAGACATTTTCTTACAAAGTATATACTACCCCATTTTAATATAATGGCTTCCTGTATAAAAGATTTTAAGAAAATATTTTGGGCACATTTAAAATATCATTGTATTTTAAAGTGAAGTTCTTACTCGTGTTGTAGTATTATAACTTTTTAATGTTCTCAGAAAAGGCCTGAAGATGACGTAATCAACCGAAACATGTTGCCTATTTTATCCTGTTTTATATGTTGTGTATAACATTTTGAGAAAATATATCTGTACCATTTGACTTTAAAGCACATATTGTATTTATCACCATTTTCCTGACAGATTTATTCTAGGGAGTTTGGAATGTAAACACACCCATTCTGCAATGTCCCGAAAATTTTTCCCCTTATGGAAGTAAAATAAATTGACAGGGAAATAACCGTCATCCCGTCAATATGGCATCCACGCTGACAAGGTTAATTTGCAATAAAAACAAAGTACAAATCTAGATTTCTAACTCTGATCTTCAGAAACACATTCTTATTTTATCGCTGTCTTTCTGTGTGTGTTGAATTACTTGCACCACTGCAAATTCTTGGCGTGTTCCTGTGTAATTATATACAGCAGTTCCTCACCAACCGCCTATTTCCGGTGTCTGCCGGCTTCCATTTGCCAACAGCGCCTTATGGTTTATTTATATGTTTTACACACATATATAACATGTTTTAAACGAAGAATATACATTACCAGGCGGGAGGGCTGTAATGACAACAAAAACCATTTCTCAAGCTTCATGATTGTCAGAAAAATAAGTTTATATGTGACATTATAATATAGATTTTGTGTTTAGTGACTGAACAGCCAACATAATGCTTTATTAAGAATCAGCAGCCGCAGTTTTCTTACCCCTCGGTGTTGCCACCTGATGTGTTTTTCAGGAAAGTAATCGGCGAGGAATTGTTGTGGGTCAGAATCCAGTTCTGAGTTTGCATGTTGGTTTATGCCGTGTTTTGTGTGTGTGTGTGTGTGTGTGTGTGTATTAGTGGCTTTGCACCATGTCTCAATACGCTGTACAAAAACCGTATGGACTTTTCCGTATGGAATCAATATGTCGTGCATGGTCTATCTGTATAATAGGTCTGTTTCCGTGTGAATCGTTCATGACCTTCAACCTTTACCCCACAATCAAATGTAATATCGTGAACGTGTATTCACTGATTACAATCGACCCAAGAGTTGAAGGTACGCTGTTGAAGTGTTTGTGATAGTTCACATATATTACACGTTTTCATTAACATAAAACATGTAACCGTTCCACTTGTATGTTATTTGAGTCCTAGTCGAGAGACCCGACATTTTGTCATTGACATTTTACTATTGTTTCCAAAACAACACATCCATTGCCAAGGCAACAGTTGGTACGAAAGAGGGTTATAGCTATTTGTAGCTACAAAAGTCAGCTAGTAGTCTGCACCACTTTAAGGTTTATTGTTATTTTTTCTAAAAACATTCGTGAATTCCGCTAGAATTAAAAATTGCAATGTATATACGTCACTTTCAAACTCTAATAACTTTTATATATGAATGGAAGTTAGGACAAATAAGGTTACAATAAAGTTGAACATGGTACGCGTAAGTAGGTCAGTGTCACAAAACTCATAGGACGTCGTGTGGTTACGGGCGAAGGAGACTGCCTGTATGTATGGAGGTCAGTGGAAATAGTCCCTAATTAATAATTTATTACGGAGATTCGATAAAGGGTGGACATTCAGCTTGGTGCTGGAAGGGGATTTTTTTGGCATGCCTTGAGAGTGTACAAAAGTTTAATTGGGAAACCTGGAGGAAAAAGATCTCTTAGGGAAAACATAAAATGGTTCAAGTTATGAACAAGTAAACTTTATACTCTATGTTCGGCTTCCATAAACCGTCGAGAAAAAGTTGGCTAGCTGGGTGCCTATTAGCATCTCAAATTGGTCTCTGTACCATGCATTATGTTGAATATTATAGAGATGTATTTCAGTAATCGCAAAGATTAAAGGGTTTTATATTCATTTTCAGTGACAATTCGATAAAAGGGTCCATAAAAGATCAAAAGTTTGAAACATCAAAAAGGAAGGTCACACCCTCAACAAGCACTGTCAATGAAAATGTATAAGAAACTAAGTGAATAAAAGGACAAGTGTGTCTGAAGTCCACACAATCGCAACCGCGCTTGTTTTTGTCATAAATATCCGTGAGTAATGGTGGGAGGAGCGTTTTGGCAAATGGAGATTGTGAAATAAAATGAGTATATTGTTAAGCCGGCCTTTGATAACAGAAGCACACTTTCGTCCACAGACCACTGTTTTTATGTCTTTGTCAGCTACATTAAAGGAGTCTCGCATTATCTAACTCCTAAATCAATAATTAATATTTTAAACACACAAAACAGATGAAATGATCACGTACAGAAATCATAGCACAAACAAATGCGGGCACAATTACCTTGATTTTAAAAGTATCGTAATTCAACTCTTGGGTGTGTATTAAATTTAGTATCGCTGTGTAGTATGTTTGTGTAGACTGTGTCTATGAGTTTTATGTTTTGTGAGAAAAGGCTTCTTCGTATACAGGACGGCGCCCTCACGTAATTGCTCACAGGTAGGCCAGTAAGAATGCTGAGAGTGCTGTACAATGCAATAGAATGTGAAAGTAACATTTTTTCCTCACCATCTAGATACAGGGAATCTGACCTCCAGGTTATGTAATTTAAGTCTGTCACGCAATAATTTAAGTAAAGCAATAGTTACTAATATTTCCCAACAGATACTAATGTATAACGTGAACAAGTAACGGTGTTCTGTGGTGTCTAAGAGCGGGCATAAAAAAGTAAGCCAAATATTGACACATTCAGGTGGAATTAAAATATCCAGCTAATATAAATTTTTGTTAAAATTTGTACTTTTTACACTAAAGAGCGTTGTGCAAGTCCTCGCATGTCAGATGCGTTGCTGTAAATGGATACACAATAAAACATGATTTAGTGCAGCGGTTTAAAAATTTTCCTGATTTAAAAAGCGGAAACAGCGGTGGTTTTAAGAATTTCCTGTATTCTATGGCTGGACGGTCCGGGGATCGAATCCCGGTGGGGGGCGAGTTTTTTCGCACCCATCCAGACCGGCCCTGGGGACCACTCAGCCTCCTATACAATGGGTATCGTGTCTTTTTTTCCCAGGGATAAAGCGGCCGGGGCGTGGCGCTGACCACCCACTTCCATCTAGCGCCAAGGTTAAAGAAACAGTATAGCTATTCCTTTACTCCCCCTCTGGGCCTTCGTGGCCTGTTCTAGGGTGAACTTCATTATTATTATTGTTATTATTAGTACCATCATCGTGGTCGGTATCTAAATATCATTTAAAAGAAAATTAACATATTAATTTTGCAGTACGATGGAAATAGAATTCGAAATCAACCTCCGAGATGACAAACGGTCAGTCTGTTAATGCTTTAAGGAAATAATTCCTGTTTAGTCTGAGAATATACGAAACACATAAATACACATTTCGGTAAAATGCACAGCGTCTTTAAGTGCAGCACCCAGTTCGTGTCATTATCGCAGTTTTGTAAGTGGTTAAACCTTATGCTTGAGAGTCTATAAAATATTTTAAGCTATATATTCCTGTCAAAATATCTACAACTTTTAATGCGTTTCCACCTTTTCATTTCTGAGGGATTCAGCGACCTACCCCAAAACCGAGTGTCTTGTACCGCACCATTCCGTCAGTCGCGTAGTTACATCAACACAGGCAGAACTGTAGTCACTAAAACAAGAGGAAGTTTTACGAAATTCAAGTTCTTCTATCCAGTTGTGTTAAAGTGCGCAGTATACTCTTTAGATGCGTCATCCCCTTTGTGTTTTATGCAAATTAGGAGGGGGTAGGTACGTCAAAACACAACTGTCTTTGTATCTGCTTTATTAGGCTGACGACATGTTTCGGCCACTGTGAACCATCCTCAGATCACAAAAATGTATAATGAGGAAAACTATACAGTGTAAGATCATTAGTTGTGGTACATATTCTGAACTTTCAACGAGATCTTACACTGTATAGTTTTCCTCATTATACATTTTTGTGACCTGAGGATGGCCCACAGTGGCCGAAACATGTCGTCAGCCTAATAAAGCAGATACAAAGACAGTTGTGTTTTGGCGTACCTACCCCCTCCTAATACGCAGTATACTATTGTGGTAATTAAAATTTGTGCCTATTGAGTGGCAGCTTGCCAGCAGACTGGTTCGGGACATCGGCGATGGGATTTGCATACTCCGAACTGTTGAGGTGTGTGCGGAATTTCTATATAAGAGCTGCATTCAAGTAAGCGAATCGCAGAAAACAAAGTATTCTCTTTCACTCTTAACAAAAAACAGATCAAGATTAACAACTCGGAAGTTCTAATATGTCTCTGTATCAGTTGAGAAGTTAATTGGCGTCTAATTGTGTGAATGTTCATACTCAGAAAATATGGCGGGATTGGAGAGGTAAAGGTGGTCTGTGTTAGCGTAGCATCTTGGTGTTCGTCTGCGGAGACTGAAAAACTAAGAAGAATTTCTTATCACTCAGTATCAGAAAAGGCACCACTTGAAGTACCCTGCCCAGTGACACTGAAAAGATGTCAGTAACTATTACTTACATTCACGCTGCAAATAGTATGTAAAAATAAGTAGTAAAAATGAAGTGTGTGTGTATATATATATATATATATATTGCAATCAAATATCAACTTTTGAATATTTATTAGTTTTTAAATAGGATGCCATTCAACAATCATTAATCCAAAATAATAAACAAAAAGGATTTACATAAAGGTTATTATCTTCTTCGCCCATGAAATTTTCCATTCGTGTATTTAGTATGCACTCTTTATGAATAATAAATATACAGTAGGCAAGTTTTCTCAGTCAAACAGAGTGCAAAACATGGCTCACAGTTCTAGTGGTCACTCACATTTCGGAGAAATTCGAACTCTTTACAAAACAGGAAGACTCGTTACAGTGTCACAAGACCTCACCACAGGACCCAATACTTAGTCACTTTAGTGCAGTCAACAAACTTTCACCCTATTTAAGGCAATTAAATGTTATAAGACTAAGCATAATAATTTCTAATATATTGTATCGGGGAAAGAAAAGGCGATTTCATTAATTTATTTTCTTAAGAGCAATTAAATGGCCAGAAGAAAGTTATGGAAAAAAGGGCTGACATAAATTTTTTTTCAGCAACAATTTTAACATCTTAAGTACTTAAACCGATAGTTCCGTTTGTACGTACAACAAAGTATTTGTCGTTAGAGTAATTATTTTCCTGACAATTTATGGCTAAAACAAAGGGAACGTGTGTCCCTTAGCTTCAAGCAGCAAGACCTGAAGACTTTTTGCAAGGTAGATGTAGAGTTTAACAGTTTATAGTTGCAACGTTAAAGAGATCTGGGTAGTTATCTGTTCACTGCGAGTGCTGCGCAGCGCAAAAGCAGTTCCGAGTAACGACTGAATAAGATACACAATCTGGTCAAGGTCACATCAATACCACACGAAACGTGTGCCACAGTTCAGGTCATTTGAAAAACGGCGAAGAGTATTCTTATCACAAGCTTTATTGACTTTACTTTAAGCTAATATTCCTGTTTAAATTGTCACCGATAAATGGAAACGTCGGACATCTGCAGGAACCAATCATAGTTCAGCAGACCTGATTAAAAAAGGTGGCAGGTCACTGTGTTTGGCATTACATAAATTTTATAGCCCCGATATTGAAGAAACAAGAGTTACCACTGGAAAAACCGACTGCTGTCATTATTTATAGAACGAGAGACGAAACTGAGTACCGTAGTTTAATTTCCGTGGCATGTATCTGTTAACGGCGTTGTACAAAATTTAGTATCTGTTACTAAATGCAGCCGATGTGGGAGATATACAAGTATGTGATGTCTAAATTAGCTGGGGGAGCTGTCAGATCTGGTGAGATGGAAGACTGAGGAAAGGGGAAGATAATATTACGGAAGTTTTTAGAAAAACTAATTCTGGAGATTGAGGGTGGACATAATGGTTTTTGGCATGAGCAGCGTTTTCTCTGCAAATTCTGTATCAGATTTCGTTCAGTTAAACCCACCTAGGGCTGTTTGTCTCTGAAGATGAGCGCACTAAGATTCGTCGAATTGTCGGTAGCTATACACCAGAAAACACGGCGTAATAGTGGGAAAGATCTGAATCGTCTGCAATGCCACGATAAGAACCTCAGGTCTCGCAGTACTTTGGTGTATTTGCACAGCCATAAAATGCAAATAATTGACAAGTAACGGTTTTGAAAAGCAGATCAACAACAAAAAATTGAAAGATGTGGTGTCTGCATTTAACTCGAAAATTTTGTCACTGGTGGAAGTCGCTAATGATATCACATAATTAGGAACATCGGATTGTGCTGCCAGAGTAAATGTCAGTTAGTTAGTTAGTTAACCAGTCAATTAGTCAGTTAGTTAGTTGTTAACAGCACACTCGTTGTATACTTATGTGTAGTACGTAACATTAAGTGACCACGTACACACACCAGGTACCGTATAACTCTACTGATTCATCACTCTGTTAGAAATTAAATTAGTAACTAACCTGGTGCCGTAGATTGCAAAGATTTAGAGGTATTGAACGAGTTGACATTGGTACACGTGAGTGCTGAGGTCACTTGCATGTTGGCTCGGTTTTTCAGTGCGCGGCGGAGTAGAGGGAGTTCTGAAAATAGCGGTGCGGTATAACGCATGCTGTATGAATGTACAGGCCAGTTCCCCCTCTTGCCGTCCCAGTGGTAGCCGTGTCTTTTCTTGAGAGTGACCGCATCCACTCCGCTCTGCACATACGGCAGAGTTGTGTGGATTAGGAGCACGGGTAAATCGTCTGTGTGTCAGGTTCGGCCATGAATATATTATTGCGTAAACACTTTCATGGAGAACCGGAACGAAGTTACGGAAGAGTGGGTGGGAAAGTGGGGAAGGCAGGACATGGAAAGAGAAGTAGGGAGTCTGGGTACACTGTGATGGAGGACCACCACTACCGTACCCACATATTCCTGAGTCCTACAGGCGGTGGGTGCCAAGGATGCCTCGAGTCTGAACCCATGGCCCCGCGCCGGCCCTCCGTCACGCTCATGAAGTGGGCTGTGGGTGGTGTCAGCAGTGGAAACAAGCGGAAACAGAGCGGTCGGACAGACAACACTTCGCTTAGTGTCAGTGAGACGCCAACTGCCAGCAGGCAGGTGAGCTTCAGTAATGGGACACGACAGGGCAATGCCACATCACCCCCTGCGGCACAACGGGAACCTGTTACCTTAGCCACCCTCAACAAGGACTGCTTCATCATCCCTGTGGCCAGTCTGGACAGGTTCCTGCCTGCTGGAGTTCCGGTAAGCTAGCTAGCTTCTTGATATGTGTGCATGCACGCTTATACGTTTGCAAGTTGACGTACCAACTGCATGAAAAAGAAACAGAATTCAAAAGTCGTTATGCGGAGGACGAAACTTGGCATCGTCTTTGAAATAATAAGTCAGAGGTAATGTCATGACTTCGGGCCAAGCAGAATATATTCCTGTGCTACAGAACTGCGTTACCACAGGCCTGGGCTCATAAATAAAGCAAACAGAAACACACAGTGAGCAAGGCTGAGGAAAATGATTGCTTGTAAATTCGGCTGGACCTACAACAGACTTCAGTAATTTAGATTTCAATAACGATGCCTTTTAATGAGCTGTGTATACAATGGACGCATAGAGGGTAGTCGTAACCATTCACATGTTTCATGTCGGAAACTACAGCTGTGCTTCTATTAAATGTCTTACTGGAAGAGTGAATGATGTCTGTAGTAACAGTTGCACGGTGACTTTAATTTTGGTTTGTATCGGTCATATACAAAGCTTCATTTATATTAAGTTGAAATCGAACTTACCGATCCTTTCAAACACAGCTCATCATAATATATTTTTATGTTACATAATAGCGTACCATAAAAATATAGCCTGAAGTAATTAATATATTTACTACTAATTACTATAACTAAAGTCTACACTAGTTATTTTAAACTTTTCTTAATTTGACGAATTTTAAAATATGTACTTGGTCTGCGCGCGCGCGTGTGTGTGTGTGTGTGTGAGTGAGTGTGTGCGTGCGCGCGCGCGCGCGCGCGTTCGTAAGTGAAACAGTGAGTGAAAGGCTGAAGCAGTGAGATACTAGTCTGAGTCACCGTCAAAATTTGAATTAAGTTTTATTACTAATTTTCTTCCTACTTTCTTCAGGTTTTATGTAGCGGCATACTATTTTCTAGAAAATTCAGTTGATCCGATCTCGGTGGCCGCTCTAATACACACTTCTGCGGCCGCTCGCTTGCTGGGGTTGCGGTTTCGAATCCCGCCGAGGGCAGGGATGTTTGTTTCTTGGGAATGTTGTGTGTTTTACAGGTAGAAGAGTCTGCTATGAGCTGATACTCGTCCAGTGGAGTCCTATCGAGTGTGTGAATGTGATCAGGTGTAACAATATCTCTCTACACCTACAGTGAGTAGATAGAAAAGGTCCGACTAAGAAAGAAAGAAACAAACAAAAATTCCGTTGAATTCCAGTTAATCGGCACCTGAGAAAATTAAATTTGTATTTCGAACAACATATATCGTCCGTAAAAAGTGAACTTCATTGTCAATGAGGTATAAAAGTCGTTGCGAAAACTAGTTCTTTCCGTCTTTAGGAAAGAGTGGATCTATCTCACGGGTCAATTGAAAACAGCTGGTAAGAAACCTAGAGGATGGTTAACCCTTTTTGTTCATTACGCAACAGTCCCAGAGCCTCTTCATTATCGAGGCTTCACGATCTTACTCAGTTACACACACTACATTCTGTAGGACTCCTCTGGACGATTGATCAGCCTGACGCAGAGACCTGTACGTAACAGCACACAGCACTCACAAGAGACAAAATATATAACCCGGCGGGGTTCGAACCCGCAATCCCAGCAAACGAGCGGCCGTAGATCCACGCCTGAGACCGCGCGGCCACCCGAATCGGCAGAGGATGATTAATATCCAGAATATTAAATATATAAAGCGCCTTCCTCACAAAATATTCATAAATGACGTATAAATTTAGTGAAGTAAGCATGCAGTAAGGATTCTGATGCAGTCGCTCTAGTACTGTTGATGTCCTCGTATACACAGCGAAACAAATCAGTCATGCGGCTTCCGAGTTGTAAGAGACACAGCATAAGAATCACAGTTGTTTAATTGTCTTGAAACCCGTATGACTTGTGGAAAGGCAATTCCAAAGCACGTTTCGTGTTTACCTACATCTTTTTTCCTATATATTTTTTCTTCGACAGTTATATAAGTTGCCAACCAGATAAGCGCCACATTTGCGCATAAACTGGGGTGGAACTTCACGAAATGCCCGTTATTTTCCTCGATTTTAACCAAAAGTGGAATGTGTCGACGATCTCTGGTACCCCTCCCAGTATTTTATTGGGTGCCATTAAGAGGGCTGCCAATTGAAGCGCACGCAAAAGTAGGCTGATAGAAGGAACGAATCTGGCAAGCACATTTTTCTTTAACTTTTCTTTGCGAAAGTAACACGAATCCTAAGGGAAATAAGTTGAATCAACGCATTAACAGCTGTGTACTGTAGTTCGTGGGTACCGGGTCTTTCCTGGGGGTAAAGAGCGGCCGAGGCGTGACGCTGACACCTCACCCCCTTCTAGTGCCGTGGTCAAGAAAGAATAGAGCTATACCTCTAATCCCCCTACATGCCGTTCGGCCTGTACAGAGCCTCAGTGCCTGTACAAGGGTGCACTTTACCTTACCATTTTATTGTAATCCATAGTGTCAAAATTAGATAAAAAATGTGTGAACCTTTCACCAAGAATTGCTTGGGATCGTACAGTTTGAAGGTAACAAGACACCTGCTTCGGATTCGTACAGTGAAAATGTGACAATTTAATTCATTCCATTTATATAAAAATTTAAAAGCAGACTTGTATTCAAGCCATTAACAAAATCTTACACGTAACAATACCATAAACAAGGAAGAGATTAACATTAATGAGCATTAACATTCATTAACATTGCTGAGGAACTACAAATAAAATATATCAAATAAAGTAAAATAAATTTCACCCTAGAACAAGCCATGAAGGCCCAGAGGGGGATTGCGTGTGTAGCTCTTCTCTTTCTTTAACCTTGGCACTAGATGAGGGTGGCTGGTCAACTCCACGCCCCAACTGCTTTACGCCGCCAAAGAGATGCAGTACCCATTGTACAGGAGGGTGGGTAGGCCGTTCCTGAAGGGTGCAGAAATTCTCGCCCCCACCGGGATTCGATCCCCTCACCGTCTAGTCCGTAAAGAGTCCTTATACCGACTGAGCTATCCCGGCCCATTATATGTCCAGTACTCGACTGATATAATATTGCCTGGATGATGTGAAATGAAACATTCCCATGTCAAGAGAGTTTCAAGACTTCTGGGATGTTAACACGGTGTCTGAGGGGTTTGGTTGGCATCGTTTCAAAGGATCAAACTGCCTTTAACTTCAGGGTCAGTATTTCTTCTTGGACTATTTTATCTCGAAGATGGAAATACTAGGATCGTTCGAAACGTTGCAGACTCTAATGCAAACGACACAGAGTGGCATCCCAAAATTTTATTGGAGAATCTTACATATCTTACAGACCAACGTAATACTCCAATTTACCGACACAGATTGAAACCAAACCAGGAGAGAACTCGGGGTGGGGGGTTCCGGGCCTCAGCCACGTCCTGCCCTTACAGAAAATTCCTGGGTGCGTCACTGAAGTGAAAAGTGCGTCTTCAACAACTGTACTCTCTTTGGTCTAACACGCCCTGAAGATAGAAGCAGTGCCTTCCTTCGAAAGGTCGATAACTACCAGTCAATATGGCTTACCATCACTGAGTACTGAACCTAATCAGTTATCTCTGACGGCACGTCATACTTTGAGCAGACAACCTTCAAGAAACAACATTCCTAGACCTACATGTTTGTTGATATCTGCGATGTGGCAGTTATGGTTTCCATGATCTTAAAATTCAAGAATTATTACCGACCTTCGCACCAAAACGGTCGACTTATATACATAAATAATGTTGTCGCACTGTGCCTTGTGCCAAAGAACCCGCGATAAGGGCGCGTGTGTTGAAAGTAATCACGATGAAGGAACAAAGCGTGTATTAGACTTACTGCTGTTGATGTCTCATAATTAAATTATTTTCCAGACACTTTATCAGAACTTATCTTATGATATGTCCCAAATTCCACCCTTATTTTTTCCATTTGAGAGAAAATAGCTCCATCGCCATTAAAGGACCGCTCTATAAGAGGATATTTAACATATTTAGCAGATGCAAGTATAAATGTTTCTGACAATTTGCATTTTAATGGCCTTCTAAAATTCTCTATGAAACTAACCTTTTAAAGCCTAGCGGTTACTAGCAGTGTTAACCTTCCAAAATTCTACGTTCTGTCCACAGTGTATTCATATGATTTGTGTGGATCTCAGACATAGAATTTTGATATATACAGCAATCAGTAATTGGTTTTTATAACCGAGGCGGCAAGTGTTTACTGCGTGGTACGAACTGGGTCTTTAAATAGAATGGATTACATTTCCCCCCTCAAACAGCTGAACACGAAGCTCATTCAAAATTATACCATACTGCTGATAGAAACCACATCTTTATAATCTAAATGTGTTTACAATTCCAGCCCTTAATCTTTAAAAATCTAATTCGCGTTCCACCTTTGGTCCATGTTTTGTTCAGATGTCGTATTTATTTACTTGAATAACTAATTTGATAACACATCACAACATACAAAAAAGTCTTCCTTCTTCTTTATAAACCAGCGTGCAGGGAATCTGTCGTAGGCTATTTCAGAACGTGTTGTATAAGCTGTAGTCAACACCATGTTAAGTGGGTCACATGTCACCACAACATGGCACGTCCTAGTTCTCAGACGGAGACTGCTGTAAATGTGAATGATAGATGCGAATGTACTAAGTAAGCAGTCGCTGACAGCCGGCAGGGAGTGGTCCTTCAGTTGTGGCTTGCACGGGGTGCAGGCGCTCACACAACGGGATAGTTGCCGTCCTACGGCCCCCCTCACAACTTTAAACTCACAAAAACACAAATTTAAATTAAATGAGTCATGAAACATGTAGTTGTATACACGTATGTACGTATATATACATGCCGTTGCGTTTTGTAGCATAGTTGTTAAAGTCAAAATGTGTGTAGCCTCAAGGACAGGCCCCTCTCCCTTTAGTGAGAAATTCTGGGTGCCCGCCTGACGTTTTATGAGATATTATACAGGATCTTGCAATTCTACTTAATTTTAAAGGTTTGGAATTGGATTGTGTATCATATTGAACCAAATGCAAGACGGTACTATGGTGTAATGTTTCTGCTATCAATTAATTAGTAGATAAGATATTATATCTGCAACGAATGAACATCAAAACTTTATGTACAGGAATATAAAATTTCGAATATTACGTTTGAAAACTTTATATGCTCCACAACTGAACACGTTTTTTTTCTTTTGCTTTTATAGATTTCGATTCACAGTTACCTTTGTATTTGTCACAGCGCCTAAAAGTTACCAAAGATTGCTCATAACAGTCTGTGTTGCGTGTACAAAGGCTGCTTGCCCGCTCTATTCTCTATCATTATTGGAAAACTAAATGAATATTTGTCGGAAATGTAGCCTCGTAAATTCTTTCCGACAGTCTTGCTCCATGACGTAACTTTTCAATGAATTATTCAGTATTCTGTGCACGGTTCAATAATTCCATGAAGTACCACACGAATGTGATACTGACTTGGTAGTTTATTTGCAACAGAAAAAAACCACGTCTTTTCATTCTGCTTGTAGTTCTTGCTAGCTTCAATATGCAGACTGAAGTATGTGTGAAGAAGAACCAGTTCCACGATTTCTTCCCATACCTTTATTCTTCTCACTTGCAAAGTTCGTTAAACGTAACTCCTTACGTTTTCGTAGTCAATAATAATAATAATAATAAACATAAACGTATTTGAATCACAAATTTTAGAGCAGGTGTGCGGGTTTTTCTTAAAAAGAAGCACTAACGAAAAAACATGGCAAGCTTCTAAATGACGTTCTTCTATTTTCAAAATTTATCGCTGCGTTAAATTAACGAATAATTAATTATTAGTAATTTTAGTCCCTTAGTTGCGTAATATAAAATCCATTTTCCCAGAAAATTAAAACTTTACCGTTAAGGTTTGCCTGCGACTTGCGCAGGCTCTGGGGTTTTCCAAACGGCCCATGGTCAGTAACAGTGTTCTTTTGCACTCCTGTAACGCGAAGAAAAGAAACAGTAATTGACTTGCCTATAGAAACTATGCAACGAATACATGTAATGCTGGAAGTCAGTTGCTTGCAGAAAGCACATCGAGAAATAATCACTCGTTACAAAACAATATGTTTGCCGGCTCGTATATTTTCCCGCCAGTTTAGTTAACTCGTAACAGCACGTATATTTATTTCTTTGCCACTCATACCGTGCATTTCCTCGCATAAGGTGTATTAACAAAGGAAATGCACCGAGTATAATACAATAAAACACAAATCATAAAACACAATTCATGTTAAGTACCAACTTCTACATGTTTCGGCACCAAGATGCCATCCGCAAGGAGTTTAATAACAACAAAGGATCACAAGTCGAACGTGTGCTTCAGGTACTAGTCGCCCTAACTATCATCATTAGGATTAAAAATTAAATATCTTAAAATGTTGAAATTCTATATGACATGAGTTAACAGCCACCAGTCCACATTGCTGTACAATAGTGAGCCTCCTCTACTTGGTCGCTGACACTGAGGGAGGAACGTAGGCTGAGGGTGTTTGAGAATAGGGTGTTGAGGGGAATATTTGGACCTAAGAGGGACGAGATAACAGGGAAGTGTAGAACACTACATAATGAGGAGCTTAATGATCTGTGCTCCTCACCAAATATTGTTCGGATGACAAAATCGAGAACAGTGAGATTGGCAGGGCATGTAGCACGTATGGGGATAGGAGAGGCGTATACAGTATTTTGGTAGGGAAACTTGAGGGAAAGGGAACACTTGGGAGACCCAGGCGTAGATGATAGGGTAATATTAAGATGGATCTTCAGGAAGTGAGATGTGGGGGTATGGACTGGATCGAGCTGGCTCAGGATAGGGACATGCGGCGGGGATTTGTGAATGCGGTAATGAACCTTTGGGTTCTATAAATTCAGGGAATTTCTTGTCTAGCTGAAAACCTGTTAGCTTCTTAAGGAGGACTCTGCTCCATAGAGTAAGTAAGTAAGTAAGTAAGCCTCTTCTGGTATAGTCCGCAGTTTAATAAATACGTTTTTCCCATTTAGCAATGTAATTGACAACGATTTAAGTCGTACTGGCTTTACGTATTTGTTTTGTAAGTTTGAAAGTAGTTGTGAACCAAGAGTAACTATGGACATCATATCTTTATTTTCTACAATCTGAATTGTTATCTGCACTACGCTAATGTAAAAAAGGTTTATTGAAATTTTTGAAAAATTGCTAAAAGTCCATTTATTTAAATACCGATATGGTTTTTAAAAATTTGCCAAATTCGATTGCGCATTCCCACATCCGACAGTACAGATCGCCGCCACAGCCTCTTTAACGAAAACTGCTGGACATCTCGTCGTTTTCTCGGGCCACTCTCGCAGGATGTGGTCTTAAACTTGCATAAATAAGTGGCGAACCACCGTCTGTGAATTCTGTAGAATATGCAGAAATAATGCTTCATGCGTTCTGAGACTGCATCTCGACTCAAGACGAAGGTAGTTGGATCAATGCAGAGAGCTAAATTATATTCTGTCAGTACCCCTAGGTTTACCTGCATAAATAGGTGAAGGTTGGCACCCCTCCACCACCACCACCACCACCACGACCCTCAAACACCCACCCACTTGGTGTATCTGTTGTATATTTCTCCTATGGATCGATTTGGGTATGCATGCAGCGCCTCAGTTACACATCTTTTGCCAAATGGTACGAGTATGTTACACGTTTCACAATGCTGAACCTGATTTTTTATATTGCATGTACGCAACAAGAAGTAGTCAAAGGAATTACGTAATCTTCAAATGTTTCTGTGCCCATATGTCGGTTGTGGAAAATAATAATAGCAACGAATTAATAACTATACAAATTAATCATTCGTTTATGTGCATAATTTTTAAAAATGTAGAGTGCGACTACATTAAAAGGATCCTGTAAGATACGTAGTGTCATTTTGTTTCCAATTCTTGGCACGGAAAGTTTTTTATACGTAACTTGTCGCTGGGGTTTAGTCTGTTTCAACAGAACACTTCACAAGTTTAGTTGAAACACCGTGGTTCTTGTAGGCTGGTTAGCTCTTTTCTAATTACGACATTTACGATTGTTCCGTTGATTTACGGAGTATATTATTGCCAAGTGGAATACATATCTATTGACAGGATGTTGGTATCAGCTAATTAATAATAAGCAAGCTTTTTTTCCGGACGATCCGGATGCCACTAACAAGTGGAGAATTTCAATATTGCAGAACAAAATAACGTCGAATTTAAATGCGTGATTTCAAATGGTACGTCCTATATTTGATTGCTGTGCTGTAGAGACTACAGTAAGTGGATGCCACTTTGTAGCACTGCGGCAGCAGGGTAA
>Ga0123354_10006727_pt1 | contig 17142 bp, 6 predicted proteins | sample TergutLab28metaG_2_FD_97872 | JGI IMG/M metagenome (GOLD analysis project Ga0123354, IMG submission 97872) | Labiotermes labralis P4 segment gut microbial communities from Petit-Saut dam, French Guiana - Lab288 P4 | ecosystem: Host-associated > Arthropoda: Insects > Digestive system > Gut ...
TACACAACCACAGTAAATATTTCACAATATACAGTTGTACACAACCACAGTAAATATTTCACAATATACAGTCATACACAACCACAGTAAATATTTCACAATATACAGTCATACACAACCACATTAAATATTCAACAGTTTATTTAGGCAAATTTTTGACTTGATGTAAGCTGTTTTCAAGCCTTTTCGCTTAAGAACTTTCACCCAAAACTGTCACTACAAATAAATTTGAGATCTCACCCTTGACAAAATGCATAATAAATAATAGGAAAACAAAATTCTTTTAAATTATAGAAGTGAAAAAAAAATTCGAAGTTAATCTATGTCATAATGTATTTAACAAACGTTTGGTAGGCAGTAAATGTTCAGTGTGTGGTACATACGCTGGGTTGTCTTCTTGTGTAGGCACGTAAACAACGCACAGGTAAAAAGTATTGTTTCCTGTAAACTCTGATGAAGTTTGACGTTCCGATATTATGGACACCGAAGGAGAATAATTAACTGTGATTTTCGTAATTTTATGAATTATATTATGGGTGGCCATTGTGATTAGTAGCCCTGGGCGCCGCTGTTCTTACACACTGTGTGTCTCGGCTGTAGGTGAAATGTTTAGTGATTTACACGCAGCGTTTTAAGGCGCAGTGACAACACGTCTTATCGCATTCGTAAGACTTAGACCGATTCTCGACCGCGGTCAAATAGCGTGGCCTCTCGTTTCTGAAATCTCTCGCAATTGTCTACATAAAATAGTGTTTTGTCATATTCGTTACAGGTCACTAGGACGTGTTGGTCTACTACGATAGTTACCTTATGTGCAAACCCAGTATCAAGCTTAAGTGGCACCAGACTTTACAATGTTGCGATTAACTGTCCCGACTGTAAAATGTAGTCAGTGTGGCAACTGCCGTCCCTGTATAAAGTGTGAGCATTGTTGCGTTCCTTTTTCTTTCTTTTTTTCTTAACGGACCATTGTGTTTAGCGTCCTACATACTGCTTGACACCGATTGGTTAGATAGCACGTAGTTAAAAGAACTAAGTTTTGTAATGGTCTGTTCTTATAATAAAAGCCAACAAGATGCACTATTTCTCTACTTTATTTTGGTAAAGAACTCAACATGTTTCGGACAGACTTACTGTCCATCATCAGGAGTCTTAATACTGTATTCACAGCAGTTGGTATTTGTCATACTAGTTATATTGACTGTCTGCTAGCAGACTGTCGACATCACTAGTCTGACAAATAGCAGTTGCTGTGTATACAGTATTAAGAATCCTGATGATGGACAGTAAATATGTCCGAAACATGTAGAGTTCTTTACCAAAATAAAGTAGAGAAATAGTGCATCTTGTTGGCTTATATTATAAGAATATATCACGATGCACGGTCCTCAGAATGTCAAATTATGTAATGGTATTTAAAATAACAGTGAAAGGATGGTTTGTTTCTCGCTGTAGGCATAAAATATATTGTCATACCAAATTGTTCACCAAGGTTACCCTGAGTTGAAAACATGCTTACATGCGTCCCATCTTAGGAAGTTTAATTGTAAAGTATTGCTGGTCTTTATGAAACACGATATACAGTTTCGTGAACGAATTTATTAATACTCTGGCATTAATATAATATTATTTTATTTAATGTGATTTTGAAGCCGACGGTTTAGAGCAGAACAAATGATGCCCTAATTTAGAGTAACTTGTTTACCAATTAACTGTCGCTTTACTCGTATATCTTCCGGCAGTCGTGTTTCAAGTAATATGAAGCCTGTTCTGATCCACTGCCAGGCGAGACCGTCTGATGTCTTTGTATAATTCATTAAGGTGTCATTTGCCAAGAGACTTGCAAGTTTTCTCTCTCCTCTGCATCTTAAAAGGTCACGCTTATACCGAACCCTTAAAAACTCGAGAATTAGAGTTTTTGTTTTCAAGAAAAGTGAATGGTAAATTTATTTGAATGAAAGTCACGTGAGGCCAGCTTTTGTTCTCAATTACAAATATAATACATAGAGATGCTGTTTCGCGGTCGGTCGCTCTGAGAGACACCAAGCATGATGAGATACAGACACCGCTGTTGGTGTGCAACGAAGGCCAGTGGACTGGGTAGTGATCGGTGCAATGTACAATATTCAGTACTTCTATAGGGGTGCTGGTAAGTCCTTAGCCCGACCAGGAAGGAAACAAGCTAATGTTTCTGTCAGAATGACGTGAATTTCCTTCGGCGCTTTGCCTTGCAGAAAAAATAAATTTGATCACAGCTCGCGTCTCGATGTTGTTGAAATCGCGTGCGTCCCTGACATGCTTCCGAACTTGTTTCCTTCCTAGTCGGGCTAAGGACTTATCAGCACCCCGGTACAGCAGGATGGACAGACACAGAAAGAAAAGCTGAAACAAGCATTTCAGAGCAGAATTTATGAAGCCTTCAGTCCTGTTGCATGGATTTATGGCTCTATATCCATGGCAGTAGGCTTATTTTTGTTCTTTTTTGTTGTTCAGAACTTTGTGCCTGAGTACAATTTGTATGTAGGTTAATTTTTCGGATACGACCTTACGGCTTCTTATCGATGCTATGTTTTTTTTTATTATTAGCCCACAAAAATCACTGTTCATAATACGTATGAATGTTTATGATCTTTCTCTAGAACAAGTCCAATGTCCGTATCTCCAGTGATTCGTAAGTTATCTCCCATAAAACCGAAAGCTCCCACGTTTGATTTTTTACTCTACAAACATTTTACTTCAAATAACGTTCCATATTCGTCACGGATCTATTGTTGTACCGCATTTCAGTATTCTCAGGTAAGCGGTGTTACTGTCGCTCCCGCTTCTCAAGTTCGCGCATCTGCAGTATGGTTGTCACTGTTGACAGAATGTTCAAGAAGGACAACACTGGGGTGGTGTCAGTGGTGTGCCTAACTTTCATATCACGTAGTGTAAAGTGAAATGGGAGTCGGAAGTGGGACGGACGTATGCAGACATCATGCTAACGTAATGCGTTTACTTTGCTTTTTAGGAAGGATGTGTACCAAAAAGAATTAAAGAAAAAGAAAGGAACGGGGGAACAAAACAAAAGCAGGAGTGGCATAAAGAGTCACGGAGTAAGACCCTGATACTGCATGCTGTATGTGCCCTTAGGAGACAGTCTCAGGGCATTGTGTCTTCTGTCCTTTAAGCAAACTTAATCAGAATTGCTGTCTTAAGCATGCTTGCCTTTCCCTGTACCAATCAACTGCGCTGCGATTGCTAAAATATTCTCAATCCCAGCTCCGAGAGACAATAGCTATTAGCATCTTTAGGTCCGTGCTGTGGAGCGGAACTGCTGGATTCCTCCGCATTCTGGAGTGTTGACCGACAGGACTTCCCCATCCACTGAGCCAACACAGCCGCGATGTGTGGGTGGAACAGCGAGGCGAAGGATGGCTGCGCACCACAGATGAATGGGAATATAGGTCAGGCCATCAGTTACGAAAGCACTGAAGACAACTATACTGGTTGGTGTCAGTAGTAGTAGTAGTACATTTACTGTGTATTAATGTGCTGAGTCAACAGAAACGTGGCCCACTACAGAAACTGCAGAACGCACAAACACAAATATGAAGAACAATAGACGTGACACATATGCAACAAACACAGTCAAAACAAACAAAAAATGCTTAAATAACTAATTAAGGAATCTTAAGTCATAATAATAGCATCAAATCTTACTCTGTGACATATTTTGCCTTCTGATGGCATAAAATTACTAGACGCGGAAACTCCTGCTGTGACGTGCTTGGCGGCGGGACAACGACGACGACGACAACAACAACAACATATTTCTAAAGGCTATCTTGAGAATTTTAGAGGGATTTCACAGTTTACCCATGCCAGTGTTGAGATATTTCTTAAAGTAGGGTACATCATTTCCCTCCGAAAATCCTCTCTGTATATAACGTACAGCTATCCTAGTATGTATTTACGTTTAACACAATATAAAGTTCTCACATGATACTGTAGCGAAAACTAACCGAATGAAAGGACAGAGACGGTTCTGCAGAGCTGTTCTTTATAGATTTTGTTACCTGGTTCTGCTGTATTCCGAAAATTCATGTCATGTACCTTTCAGCATGGAATCTTGCAAGTAACTTAACTGAAAACACCATCCATATATCTCATAGCCAGCATTCAATTTCTTTACCAAATTAATTTTTTGATAAATAATGTAATGGTATTCCATTAACTCATTTTCCATAGATACCTCCACTCCCCCAGAAGCCTTCATGGTCGGCACACGGACAACTTTACGAAGTCTCAGTATTTAGTTCACTCTAACAGTATCTCTAAGTCAGTCAAATCGCATACATTGCAAGGAAATAAAATACTTTGGTGCGAAATACTGATATAAGGGACATTACTTGGGGAAATTGTGTAAATGCTGGATGGCATTAAAACGCTGTCATACATATAAGGGGCTTGAAAGTTTTTAGCAAGCAGGACTAGTTCAGGATGGGCGAAGGGTGTGGTGAAACTTTGGGTCTGTAAGGCATACAGTGGCGTACCCAGGAATTTTGTTCGGGAGGGATTCAACAAATTCAGTTGAGGACAGAGGACAGAGAACGGGGATCTGGGGGCGGTAGCCCCCTACCCCCTAGTCAAGTGTTCTGGAGGCAGCTGTAATTTGGTACAAGAAATTCATTTCATATAGTAAAAGTTTCTTAATTTTTGGTACTTTAAGACTATTTATTATGACAACCAATTTATTTGTTTGCTAATGTAAAACAATTGCGAACTTAGGTAGTTTTAGAATTTTATTGTCTTTTTTCCGAACATCTTGGAGTGTTGACGTCCTAAATTCAGCAATTTTTAACAGTTTTCACAGTCGGATTGAGTTTGGCACGATTTTGGAGTGCCTTCGGAATTTGGGGGGGGGGGTTTGAACATCCCAAACCCCCCCCCCTCGGTACGCCACTGAAGGCATGGAAACTGTCGATGTAATAACTGTCACTTATGCGTAGAGGTTCCTGTGTCCTACAGATGTATTAGGTGATGCTACGTTATTAAACAGTACTGCTGCAACTGCACAGACTATATATTGTCATGTGAAACAGTAAGATGATCATGAACGGTGAGCAGCAGGAGGTCGTGACCTATTTCAGGGCGCTCTCCCGGAATTCGTCGCACACACGCTGAGACAAATGACGAAAAACATGCCAGCCTGTGTACCCAATAACTTGGTTGCGGTTCTAACCGAGTACCTCCCCTGCACTATCCTGCTCCCTTAATTGTACGCATGCCTTGTGGGCTGATTCCACCCTCTCTTTGAAGGCCACAACTTTTGATGACACTGGCAAAGAGTGACATACTTTGTTCCGTTCTTGTGATAACTGCCCTGTCAGCACCTGCGACAGACACTTGTCATGAACAAGCAGACATCGAGAACAAGAGAACCTTTGGCCAGTCGCTGTAACCACGATAATGCATGCCTTGGCTTCCAACTAGATAAGTCTTGCTGACGTCATCAAACTGAAACTATCCACTCGGTCTCGAAGATTTTGTCGGTGCCACGTTTAGGGGTGCAATGAATGAGAAGCATGGTTGGGCTTGAAGCGTTTTGGATAGCTGAAAAGTATATGTCATTACACAAGAATTCTAGACGACCAAATTCTGATTGAGCAGCACTTCATACTCTAATAGTCTTTCCCTAGCGAGAACATTCCCTGACGTTAATTAAAACCCACCGTTTACACTGTGTTCATTACTCGACCCCAAAGGCCCCCCCCCCCAGGCGCAACAGCCCCCAGTGGACCAGGGCATCCTTATTATCGCGGCTTCACGATCACACTCAAGACACCCTCTCGGTAAAACTTCTCTGGACGAGTGATCGGCCCGTCGCAGAGACCTCTACCTGACAACACACAGCTTTCACAAGGGACAGACATCCATGCCCCCGACGGGATTCGAACACGCTGTCCCAACAAGCGATCGGTCTCAGACCCACCGCGCTGCCACTGGGATTTATTTTCAACACGGGGCAATTGACATAGTACATATAGCACAAGACTGCAAGAGCGTGATTTGCTATTGTGTGTCCGCTACAATGCTCTTATTTATTGCACAAGAAAGACTGCTTTTCCAAAAACTGTCACGTGGCTACTACGATGGTCAAACGGCCAGTCCAATTATCTTCTTCCTTTTTCGTTAGACGTTCCAATAAAACTTCAAGTGAAAGTTGCACAGTACAACAAAGGCTATATTTTATATTACGTATCAACGTGGTCAAAAATGATCCGGATTTCACAAACTGTATGTGTCCTTCGTCTGGATTGCGACGAACCTGTATGAACGGAAATATGATGGTCTCGACAAGTTTTCATGTGTACCATTAATATTAAGATTTCATTTTAGAATCACTGTGAAGTTTTAAGAATACGGACACTGTGCAATGCTTCCATTTTTGTGCTTAGTTTGTGTAAAAACGTTTACAAACGTATCTTTATGCACACAGTCTGGTTTTCCACCTCAGCTGTAGGCCTGTTTTACACCAGTCTGCTTCAGTAGGTAATTGATACTCTGCGCGAGAAAGGAGAACAAGCGGGGGAGGAATTGCATTGATCTTAATGTGCTGCATCTAGTTTCAAACAGCGAGCAGCGAAAGAACTCGAACTGATCGACACTATAAACCGCACATCCCAGTGCTGTTCTTGCTGGAAAAAAGAATAAGAAAAAAACGGATCGTAAAACTTTACCTCTGACGTATGAGTCTCTATGTCTGAAGTTGGTATTCTTTGTAAAGTCACGTGTGAAAACCCTTGAATCACGTCAGAACGGATTCTATAGGACAGAGGCCTTTCAGAAAGCCAAATGTCTGGTGGACTTATAATATAAATGATCACAATGTTGCTATTAGCACAGAAGATGAGGCAACGCTATGGCATTGAACCCTTAAAATCTAACCCTGCCGTCACCACTTCAAGCAGGAGTTCAGTAGAACATTAGAACTGTTTCAAATACTGGCAGTATTTACAAGAAGTTTATGTTTGTATACTGATGCACACTTCACTTTCTGAAAAAGCTCAAGAATGTTGAAGTTACTGAACATATATTTCAGTCGTTTTTGTCTAAGTTGTGGAAAATGCTGGAAATTGTTTGCTATAAAGGCTTGAGTAATAATTGTTGTTTAAACTGAACACTACAAAATTTTCCTTATGCATTCTTATTTCTAAGGTAGATGTACAAACTCTTTGTTATAGAAAATCCCGAAAGAAATATAAATTTCAACAATCCAGCCATTACTTGAAGGTAATCTCGCATGTAATCTTGACTTTAATGGTGACACAGGCGACACGCTTGAATTCTAAGGGCTGCCGTTCCAAATACACGGTACTTTTATCAGTTTTTATCAATATAAAAACTGTGAAAAATTCACATCACAATGAGTAATTATACAAAGCTAAATCACGTTATAATCTATAATTTATACAAGGCAATGAATCAGTCCCATTGCAGGCCTGGAGTAGCCCAGAGGGTTCCAGGAAGTTAAGGTTCCCAGATTTCATGACAACGACAACGGCACAGTATGGTGGTAAGGTTGTCAGCCTTACGCATCGGCCGCTCTATACCCCTATGAAATACTCCTGGTACTCATTTCTGTTAGAGGCTGAGTCGACCCCAGGGCCATAGTGTGATCGGAAGGATAATGTCAATGAAAAATTCCAATGACACCATCTGGAATCGAACCAGCGACCTTCCGATTTGTAGCACAGCACCTTAACCACTGTGCTACCGCGGTCCCCAAGGCAATGAAGCTAGCCAGTAATATAAGACTGAGAAGACTCCAGTGGGTGGGTCATGTGATGAGGATGTAAGTTGAAAGGGTGCCCAGGAAAGCACTGGAATGATATATAAAAGAGAAAAGACCAGTTGGAAGGCCCAGAGGAAGATGTTTGGATGCAGTGGACAGGGATGTTACAATGCAGAAAATGAAGAAGTTCGGCAGAGAATAGAGATGCCTGGAGGTGGAGGATGAACGATACCAAGGCCCAAGTTGGGCTGCAGCGCCACGGAAGAAGAAGAAGAAGAAGAAGAAGAAGAAGAAGAAGAAGAAATCTTATCAAGTTTGAAGTCTACTGCAGAATGAATAAATCCACTAAGCATATTAACAGCTGATATGATCACGTGGCGGTAGTACACGTCTTTGATTGGTTTATATGGAGATTGACGGTTTTGCTTCTGACACGCAGCTGGAGACAGCTGATTTTGTTATAACAGTTGATTTTAATCTTCTCGAAACTGTGATAGTTTCGTTTGATAACTGTCAAGCATACAGATTGTTAGGCTTGATCTGAGGCATCTCTGTTCATATTCGGAATGTGCCTGTTTCAAAGCGTGGCCGGGTTACCAGTTACACTGATTGAGGTTTCCTGTGGTTTTACTCATTTACGCCAAACAAATGCATGCATTGGGCAATACTAAAATAGCCCACAATCGTAACCTTCGAAATCCTTACTTGCTCACCATTCATTCATTCGATTCCATATAATCTCTCGTATTGAAATGCCGTCGCTAAATAGCCCAGAAATCAATAAATAGATTCTCTGACATGTGTTCGTCGGTGAAACGGTAACGGGGTACCCACTAGCCTTACAGAATTTTCAAAATTTTCCTCGGTTGTTCTACTTAATTTCAACAGCTTCAACATGGCCATTCAATAATTTAAAGGCAACAGTTTTGCTGCTAGAGAAGAAGTGAGAAATTTCTGGTGTTAAAACTAAAATCAGAGTAACTAATTGACTAAAATCATTTCAGGATATGTGTGATGCGTTTATGTGCAAGCATAAGGTGCGAAGTAGGACACCTAGTAGCCAATGAGCAGCTACGAAATACTGAATGCCTCGTGCCGCAGCTAACCACATCCAACCACCAGCTGATATCCTGTCTCAATGTAAGCCTGCTTGATGACGCTTCCGAAATTACACGCCTAGTTGCCTGAGAAGGTTTTGCCTGTTTCAGTCGTCGCAAAAGCATCAAGTTTTAAATATAACCTGACTGGCTTTTGTGTAGAACTAATATTTTTTTATTTTTTAGTAGTTTCAGGTATAGAACTGATGGAAAGGGAGAAAAACTTTCGCATTAAGTTTTCAATTTATACACTTCATCACAGAAATGCATAAAAATTAATAAACCTCCCTATTTTTTATATTTAAGTTAAGGAAGATGTACACATGTGTATGGTTTACAACGAAACTTCTACCCAACTAGGTCAGTTGTGCCCGTTTTCGGCCTAAATTTATCATACCTCATGTTTTGTTTTTCAAAAAGAAATTTGAATGTTATATTCCATAATTTTAAATAAGAGTTGTGCGAAGTGTTTACGGGGATTTGTACAATGAATTATCTACCACCAGTTGCACGCTGGGAGTTTTTCGTGAACTGTACACATAAGGTCAGGCACATCTTCGTCTGCTGTCATCAATCTTCTTGGGACATGTAACAGTTAATTATCCATAACATTTCCTCGTGTTCACAAGCAAGCAGCAAATTCATTAGCTAGTTCAGCGGAAAAGTGTGGGGCTTGAACTCGAAACGGCATTTAAAGTTCTTCAATAAACGTAAGTTTGTGGACCATTAATCGAAGTCTTTTCTTGTGCTTAAGTCTGCATGCAGTTGTGCGTAATGAAGATTCCCTTCAACAGTATTACGAAAGAGTAACTCAATGAAGATGACGATGATGATAATAATAATAGTAATTGTCATTATTATCTTTATTATTATTATTATCAGCACAGTCTTGGTTAAAATCAGAATTCCTTCTTAATACATTTTTCTGGCGGTTTTCTCTTAGACCATAATAGAGCTGAATCTCTGAATATTACATCTGTGTTAGTGACGTTTAGCATTTATTAACTACTTCCACTTATTTTAACTAGATTTTTCACTTATCGCACCCTCTACCTTATCTGTGGCGATATTAATTTCGTAGTATGGTGAACGAATTATATATTTGCTTCCTTCTTTCCTTCCTTCTCGCCCTCTCTTCTCTCTCTCTCTCTCTCTCTCTCTCTCTTCCATTTACGGTGGCAAAGAAGTTGGGTCAGTGTGTACTGCTGACGTCAGTACATACATTGGGGATGCAGTGACCTGACTACTTAGTTAACCTGCTCTTTCATAGTTACTATTTTTCTTCTAGTTCACGACCGACGCCTTCTTTTAGGCCCCTGACACAACAGCCAAACTGTTTAGCGAGTTTCCACCCCTTTGAGATTTCATCATTCAAGGGTGCTAGCTCACTATTCACCCCCTCTCCATTGTTGGCTGTTGGCGGCTTAGGTTGCAGTATGATTATTGTGATTGGACTTTGTACCTGCCGCTTCTGTACGCAGGCTTTGAATTGATTGGCTGGACTACAATGTGACAAATCGGCTGTGACATAATTTGTGTGGTCGTAGCCTACATGAAGGACTACATGTAAATCCGAATGTGCTTGCTGAGATTATTGGAAGTCAGGATGTCCGGTGGCTGCCTGACATTCGGATCAGGTACATCTCGAATCCAAATCTACAACAGCCTGAAATTGATTCTGGAATATTGAGCTGCTCCACTGATTAATCCATTCCCGTCTTTTCGAAGGAATATTTTGTCTCCTTCTTCCAGGATCCCCTGTTTACTCGAAACGTTCGGATCTCATTACCTAGTGACGCGGCGTCGCATGGAGTCCTAAACCACACCGTCGTGAAAACGTCAAGACATGCAGCATTCTCGGTATTTTTGACAATGAAGTTAACAGCGAATACATGTAGAATGTCCCGAAAATATGTGCCAACTTCAGGATGTGATTTTATCAGTCATTTTGAGTAAGCACTGGTCCGATCAGCAAACGTTAAATTACATCCGAAAATTTTGCAATACACAGACTATTCATGTGTTTTATCAACTGTACAAATAAAACGAAAGATTAAGAGCGGAAGGAAGGGGAGAAGAAGGAAGGACGAAGAAGAAGAGGCGGATTAAGAAGAAACTTAACAAAAAAAAATTAAGTACGAAAAGTAGAGACGGATGAAAAGAAAACGTTATTTGTAAGAGGGTAGAAGAATAGAAGGTAGGAAGAGGTGGAGAAGAAGCAAGTTACCGAACTGCTGATGAATGTCATTATGACAGTACTTTCGTGTGGGCGTTTTATTGGCTGAAAGTAATCGACGCCATTCTTCATAGAGAAGCAATACGGCACTGTGACAGAAAATACAGTACAGCATGGTTGGCACAAACACAAACACAAACCTAAGTGACCACAACTTCAGTGGCCGGCATAAAAATGGATTATGTCTCTCCACTTTGTTCCAAAATACAGGATTCGTTCACGATCCGAAATTGAACCACAATGATACAGCACGCTATTACCGTCCACAAAGGAAGTGTCACTACTTATCACAACGTACTCAACATTTTCTAGAGCTTTTAATGTTTAGGACGTACTTTGTATATTTTATTGAGTGCTACTGACATCAATGTTTAGACCTTGCCAAGGCTCAGGCGGTTAGACGCCGGCCATCAGCGGAGGATCGAGGCTGATACCAGCCAAGTCCATGTGTGATCTGTGGTGGACATAGTGGCACTGGCACAGGTTTTTATCCGAATTTGATGTTTGTTGGACTGTACATCATTGTGATATCTGAAGGCTAAAACACGACTTTAGCCTGCAGCCCGGACACTACTCCAGCCTAACCGCAACTAACCTCCAACCTACAGCAAACCAAGAACGAAACGACCGATGTGGTAATCAATATTATAGTCACGAGCTCCTGATGATGGACATAGTAGTGCCCGAAACATGTTGAGCCTATAAGAAGTACAATAAAATAATAAGTAGCATCTAGTTGGTTCGTATTCTTCTTTTATTCGAATACTTCGATGTTGCCTCTGACAGTATGATTCCACCAATGTGACATACTCATATCTCATTTATCTGTGGCGGAAGCTGCAACCGGCAGCGTCCTTAATTAGATGGTTAAAAAATACACAAATCTGTTCTCATTTTGGCGGATTCGCAGCGAACATTTGCAAATTTCATTTGTTAGTTTCGCCGTTTGACAAGCGTGTAACAGCTGTTCGGAGTATCCTGCAATTTGATGTTGGAATATTTCTTTATGATTTCCTGAAACATTCCAGTTTTACTTCAAGTCGGTGTAATAAGAAATGAAACTTTGTATGAAGCCGTGCATGCGTCTCTGCGCGTCTAGAGTGTAAGTTGCTTCGAAGTAACTTCGAACGGACCTTGTAGAGAAGATAGAACACTCATTTTAATGTCAGTACATTTTCAAGTAAATTACGCAGTTTAAGAGATATTAGAGAAACGTGATTTTTATGCCACATAGAGAACGAAAGCGCTAGATTTGATACTATTTTGTTTAAATCTCAAAATTTGTTTAAATTAAGACCAGTGTAGCCTGAAGAATGTGGGCCGGTAGCTCAGTCGGTATAGCGACTGACTACGGGATGGACGGTCCGGGATCGAATCCTGGTGGGGACGAGATTTTCCGCCCGTCCAGACCGGCCCTGGGGCCCACCCAGCCTCCTGTAAAATGGGTACCGAGTCTTTCCCGGGGGTAAAGTGCGGCCAGGCCGTGCTGCTGACCACTCACCCCCTTCTAGTGCCGCGGTCATGGAAGAGTAGAGCTATACCTCTACCCACCCTCTGGGCCACAGCAGGCCTGTAACGGGATCACTTTACCTTTACCTTAGAGCCTGAAGAATATATTTGCAAAATTAGGGTTGTGATTCTAGTTTCATTAATCAAAGAAACGTTTGGTGCATACAGAAATAGACACGCCGAGATGCAAGCGGTAAATACTTCGCAGTAAGCTACCAAAAATGGCCAATTTCATATAAAGAGCTTAAGAAAGCAAACAGCTGTTGCACTGTCGGCCCGAGACCCATGCCGGTGGAAAATGCATTCCACCCCAATACCGAACTTTTCCCGAGAAACATAACGTGTTCAAAAGAAATTTCAATCAACCCCGATTATTTTTACGTGTTCATATCGATTAACCTGGAACATCTTTCGGAACCGCCCAACACTCCGAATGACAAATTTCATTCCAATTTCAAAAGTCGGACACTTTTCATTTTGAAACGAAGGCCGTTGTTCGTAACAGGTTGCTGTACATGAAAATACATGTATCTCGAAGGGTTAAGTATGGCCGTATGCTGCGTTTTGTACATTGTTAAATGCATTGTGTAAAAGCATAAATGTCCAGCATCGATCACACCGTTTATGAATGTCCGACATGTCCGTACGGACTGAGGGAGCATGCAAAATATGTCGGGATAGCCATTCTTAGTGCCCAGACGCAACCAGGATGACGTCAGATCATCTGAGAATTTTCGTAATGTAAGCCGTTAGCCTACAAGAACATGAGGGAGCAATGTGGGCGGCAGAAGAGGCAAGATGGTGAGGAGAAGAAACAGTAGAATTTAGCACGAAAAGTTAAAACGTAAGAAGTGTGGTGTCTAGCCAATGGGGCCGCGAGTTATGCAGCCAATGGAAGCGCTGAACGGCGCGGAGCGTCGCTGCGCTAGTTTATTACGGGCGTCTGTGCAAGCAGAGCGTCACTACAGTAGCAGTAGCAACAGACAGCCATGAGTGGTTCCGGCAAAGGACTTCTGGGCTTGTGGCTGTATCGCACTGGAGAGGAGTGGGCCCTGAAAGACGGGCCGCCACGTTCTGCGCCCTCTCAGGTGCGTATATGGGCTTCAGACTTGCCAGTGAACTGCGGTGCCCTAGAGACACGAATCTTAGAAATAATTTCTGTCCCATACGATTTGAAAGGTAACTTCCTGGTGACTGTCTTTGCGAACATCCGAACATACACGTACACTGCAAAGCACATGAAAAAAATAGGCGTGTTTTTTCTACCTGTGTATTTTGCGGTTGTTACCTACTGAAAAGTATGTCTTTCATATTCCTAAACACTAAACTTTTCGTTTGAGATGCTTTCCTGTTTAGTTAGCATTTTTAGAAGAAAGTCTGATCTTGATAAGTTTTCCGGACTCTCGTGTGAAAGATATTCATTTGTTGGGCGTTTTAACGTGTTTTACGAAATAAAATACGCCTTGCATTGAGGCACCTTCGGTCTTTCCTTCTAACTCAGTAACAGAGGCTAATTGTTTTGTCGCTTTTCATGAAATTATGTGTAGGAGCTATTTCTTCTTCTTTAGGCGCTACAACGTCAATCTTTGAATGTTGTGGCCTTCTCAACATATGATTTCCACTTATTACGATCCTGGATGCAGCTAAACTAATTCTTTATTTTCAGTTTCTGTAGGAGCTGTTTACAAAACATTACCGGGCAAGTGCACGTGTGTACGTTTCGTGAAATTTGGCTCAGGGACAGTCGTGGTGTTCTTAAAGGCGTAGATAGATTTATACCCTAAAATCCAGATATACTAGCCGATTTCGGCTAAATTTGACACAGAATATCCTGCACGTAATATCATTTAGCATTTATTAGTGTCATGAAAAATGGTGCATAAAACCGTACTTTGCTAAAGGACGAAAAAGAAAAATTTGCCATTGTTTAAAATTTCTTCCGATTTGGATAAAATTCGACACATGGGATGTCTGAGTAAGTGTAAGTTTAATGAAAGTCGACTCATTTAAAGCTGGATTTTACTTAAGGGCGAAAATGAACTGATATCAGCACTTTCAAAGTGTATTGTCTTGTTGGGCTGAAATTCTGACCTGCACGTAATTTTGCTAAGCATTTGTGCGGTTCGTGAGAGTCGTCGTATGGAAACTTGCTCTTGTCTTATGAAGTAAATGAGAATTCATTAATGCGTGTCCCGTGAACACAAGCGACGTCCAGAAATAAAGAAGCCCATGGTAGGGCCAGTAAATTACGTCACGGATTATACCATACGCTATCTTTCTTAACGTGTAACAGATCATGCTTTATTCATAGACTGTATTAAGGTTTGTATGGGAATAAGACAACTGAGTGTACCACGGCTCAGGCGGTGTGTCGCCATCTTCTCATCGTGGAAGCACGAGTTTGATCTCAGAGCAGTCCATGTAGGATATGTGGTGGGCAGAGTGGCACTGAGATAGGTTTTTCTCTGAGTACGTAGGTTGCTGTTTCAGTTGTCATTTATACTTCATTATTCATTTATGAATCACGACATTATGTAGTATTGATACTGGTAGAATCGGTAAATCAAGTAAAGAGTAGAAATTCTTATAATAAAACCAACTAGATGCAATAATTTCTCCAATTTATTTTTGCAATAAAACTCTGCATGTTTCGGACAGTTCCTCTGTCCATCATCAGGAGGGTTTCACTGTACACACAGCAATGGTATATGTCATACAGGTTTGCTGACAGCTTGCGAGCAACAAGCTGTCAGCAAACCTGTATGACATACACCATTGCTGTGTGTACAGTGAAAAACTCCTGTTGTTGGACAGAGGAACTCTCCGAAACATGTAGAGTTTTATTGCTAAAATAAATTTGAGAAATTAGTGCATCTAGTTGGTTTTATTATAAGAATTTATCATGATGCACGGTCACCTGAAAGTCAAAAGAGTAGAAATTTGGCCTTTCAAACTGAGGAAGGAATACAGATTAAAGCTTCTGCACAAATCTGTCGAGTGCCCTCAGTTATATAATATACACTATGTAGCCCCAAACGCATTCGTAAGCCATACAGTTGTTGTGAGCAAATACCCTGGTTTTGTACTAAACACTCACATAATTTTAAAAAAAATGTTTTATGTTGTTTCACGTGAAGCATTAATGATATGAGCAAATACATGAAACAAATAAGTTTAATGTTGCACATTTTCCGTGCAGCTCTATCACGTATGTAAAATTTAACACCAATCTGTTGCACAACAGCTAGCCTACCCAGTCATAGCGTGAACACAAAACACAGGAATTTGCTTCATTTGGAGAAAGATTGAAAAGTGAATGTTTGGACGCAACAGTGATATCAACAGCAAAATAATTTTATACCCTATTGTAACTATATCTGAACTACAAGACTGGTTTTAAGAACTGTAACATTAAATCATCATAACAATAATTGCAATCATATGTGGCATTTCGGCCCCCTGATGATGACCAACAGTTAAAGGCCGAAACATGTCGCAGTGTTTATTAACAAATAAAAGTGTGGTGCAACAAATTGGTGTTAAATTTTAGAAATGAAATAAACATATGTTCTAACGCAAACTCGAAAGGCAAGCGTGTTTCGTCGAGTTCACTGCAACTTGTGTGTGTTCTTGTACGGTCTGTTGCGTTCACTTTAGAATTCAAACTGTAATCAGTCTATTTGCGAGAAACTTTGTTCAACCCGTTATATACCAAAGCATGCAAACGTCTCTGGGAAGTGTTAATTAGTGACGGCGAAGATATTTAGGGCCGCGTGCCGTGACGTAACATCAAAACCTCTTGTACACACGAACTCGAATTTCGTTTTCGCCCCTCCCCCGCCCCCTGATGCGCGCACATGCGCGCACGTGCGCGCGTAAATTAATATTTGGTCAGTGACTTATTAATATTTTTGTATAAAAAATTTCTGTCAAAATTTTACGTTTTTGGCATTTTTTTTTTTTTTACTTTCACTAATATATACGAATGCGGGAAAAATAATACAGGCAGATATAATTATTCTGTTTACAGTTTCCTTTAAAATAACAAAGATGACATCGTCCGCACTGATTGGTATACAGTCTCATTTGATATTTTACGCGGCTTCTTGTTTATACTGCGCGTGATTTTAGTGTCACTGTACGTAGCGTTTTGTAATTCGTAAATGCCAGTTGTGGGAAATACAGAAACAGTAATGGGATACAAATGCCAGATCTGCTACACTACGCGTACATTCGATATGGTGAGCGTTCTGCTAATTGTAATGTTCTAATTTCTACAGGGTGGTCAATCTTCTGGGTCTGTACAGCCTTGCGAGGTCTCTGAGGATGGCAAGGACCCCCATAACTCCGTTGTGTTCTCCCTCAAGAACCAGGTCGGAGGGTTGGCACGAGCGCTTCAGGTTTTCCAGGTAATGTTCAGGTGTTTATTTGCGAATTTACGTAGAACTATTTCAGTTTTGGGAGAAATGTCTATTTTATGTTTATGGTTCCGTGCATCGCTGATCTATATTAATAATTGTCCA
>Ga0123354_10006729_pt1 | contig 17140 bp, 22 predicted proteins | sample TergutLab28metaG_2_FD_97872 | JGI IMG/M metagenome (GOLD analysis project Ga0123354, IMG submission 97872) | Labiotermes labralis P4 segment gut microbial communities from Petit-Saut dam, French Guiana - Lab288 P4 | ecosystem: Host-associated > Arthropoda: Insects > Digestive system > Gut ...
GGAGATCCATCCTAATATTATCCACCCATCTACGCCTAGGTCTCCCCAGTGGTCTCTTTCCCTCCGGTTTCCCCACCAAGACCCTATACACCCCCCTCTCCTCACCCATACGCGCCACCTGCCCAGTCCATCTCATTCTTTCAATTATCTGCATTAACTCTAATGAAGTTTTCCTTATATATTTTCTGAATTATTTTAATTAGATCAGTTCGAATTCCTTTACTTAACATAATATTCCATAATTTGTCTCTGTCCACAGAGTCAAAGGCTTTTTTAAAATCAATAAACGCAATATATGTGGGGATGTTAAATTCTCTATGTTTTTCAATTATTTGCGAATCTGAAAATATGCAGTCCATGCAGGATCTGCCTTTCCTAAATCCGTTCTGCTCGTCTAATAATAAGACCTCTGCAATTGCTCTTAATCTCTTTGCAATAATTTTTGAATAGTTTTTATATCCAGTATTCAATAAACTAATACCTCTAGAGTTATCTGGGTTATTTCTGTCTCCTTTTTGTGTATTGGTATAACAATGTCTGTCCTCCATTCTTCAGGAATGTCTCTGAAAATCCAGCAAACATTTAGGAAATTAAAAAATTTATGTAATATCTTTTGGTGCATATTTGTACAAATCATTATTAATCTTGTCTGATCCTCGCGATTTTCTGGCTTTTAATGCTTTTATAGTTGTTTCCAATTCTTCCACTCTAATTAAGTCAACACAATTTTCTGTTAATTTTGCACGTCTCCATTCTGTGGTGTTATCATTAAATTTTTTAGTCCCAAAAGTTTTTGACAGTAATCTCGCCATGTGTGTTAAACTCTTGGGTTAAGTCGCAAATTATCTTTTTCAATAATGTTTAAATTTCTAATAATTTTATATACATTTATCTGGCGTCCATGTAAATCATGTTCAATTCTCGATACAAATGTTTCACAACATTGCCTTTTAATGTTTCTTGTTTCTCTTTTCACAACTGCCACTAACCTTTTGTATTCTAGTTTGTAAGTTTCAGAACGTGCTGTTAGATACCGTAAATAAGCCTTCTTCTTGTTTTCAATCAAGTTTTTAATATCCTCATTCCGTAAAGTTAAACGCCTTTTGTGTCTTCTCTTTTTCCTTTTGCCTAGAGCTTCATTCGCTGCTTGTTGTAGTGTGTTTTTTTAAAGTTTGCCATTCTACATCAATATTAAGGCTGCATGGTGATTGCATCAGATTTTGCTCTAATCTCCTCTGATAAAGTAATTTTATACTTGGGTCCTCTAATAAATGTACCTTAAAATTTCTTCTTGCCGTAGGGATGTTTTAGGAAATGTATAATATTTTTGAGGTAAACGAATTTTGGAAATTAATAAGTAATGGTCTGTAGTAACATTGTATCCTCTAATAACTTTACTGTCATTTATTAAGGTGATAGTCTCTTGTTTGTTAGAATGTAATCTATAATGGATCTGTAGCCTCGGACACTCCACGTCATTTTACGAATCTCTTTATGTCTGAAAAATATGTTCGTTATCTTTAATTCATTTACTGATGCAGATTCTTTTAGATTGTGTCCATTACTGTTAGTAGTAATTTCACCATTTGTACCCAAAATTCCGTCAATAGGAATATTTCCATCTCTTGCATTATAATATCCGGCAACGACAATGTAATCGTTTTTATTTATTTTGTCTAAATGATCTTGGAGGGTTTCATAGAATTCTTCTGTTTGTTCTGTTTTCCCTTCTTCGTGGGAATAGACAGCTCTTAATGTTAAATATCCTCTTTGCAATTTGTATCTTAATTGAAGAATTATTTCATTTACAAACACGTAACTATGTATTCTCTTTTTAAATTTGGCCTTAATCATTACTGTTATACCTGTGGCTGCTCTTTTATTCGTTGGCACACCACTGTACTATAAAATATAGTCGTCCAACTCTTGGGAAACCTTTAATTTCTTTTTTTTTCTGATATCACTGATATACCTACATTGGCTTTTTTAAATTCTTCCTCTAGCGGTTTCTCTTTGCCATGTATACCTCTGACATACCAAACGCCTATTTGCATTAAACCTGTATTCATTGTTCTCTTTCTCGCCTTAGTTGTCATTTGTGAACCAGTCCTGTGCTTCCTCTGGAGATTCTGAGTTGGGTAGGGTGTCCTCAGGATGGATAACCAGTCCCTCGCTGAGTAAGTTTGACGGTAGCTAACCTCAGGGCCTCCAAACATGCCCGTTTTCTGTAGGGGTGTGCTCCCTTAGCCGAAGATCTCGGTTTTGAGGCGCCGAGGACTCGCCTTCATCCGCTCCTCTCCGCTACAACTAAAGTTGCATTGCCCACGGATCACGATCGAGGACGTCAGGAAGTTGGATTTGCTGGCAGAGCTGACCGATGTCATGTCAGACGGTGTTTCCCAAGATATGTGGCTATTATCTGTCGGCATCGATAATAACCCTTGGGGCCAGTACCAGTCTTTGATCCCTGGAAGGGAAAGATGTGGAAGGAAATCGTAATTTGACTAATTTTAACTCACAATCCCGGAATTTGCCTGGTTCTTGAGAACAGTTTGTGTACCTGCTGGTATTCGAACCTGGCGACAGGCGTTACAGATCGTATACCTATGTTAAGAGACTGGTCGCACAACACGTGACTCTCGGCACGTTATTTTTTTACTGGCACAGTGATTTTAGCTAACCCAGATTCCAAAGTTTCATGCCTTTGATACTGGAAGCTGCTAAGAAACTTTCAGATTATCCGCTATAGTGCGTCGGCTTTAACATGTATTGACGCAGTTGTCAGCGCCATATTAGAAAGAAAGACAAATGTTGAACATTCTGTTTGTTTGTACATGTGTTTGTTGTGTGTGGGGTTGTGTGCTGTCTAGTTGTTTTTACCATGATTGGGGGATTTTCACGAACAACTTGGTACAGATATTGTATTTATAGAACACTCCACCATTGTGCTTCTTACTTGAATGGAGTACCAGACAGAACTGTTGTGACAAATCGTTAGGCGGAAGGATTTTGCCGTAACTCAGGTTTGGATCTTTAAACCTAATTTTGCACAAAAATATTCGAAATATACGAACCTCATGTATAATTCTATATAATAAAAACCAATTCGATGCACTATTTATCTTCAATTTATTTCGTCAATCAACCTCTACATGTTTCGGGCATATTTGTAGCCTGTCGTCAGGAGGTATACTGTATAGAGAGTGTTTCAGGAGGAATAGTAAATATTTTAGGAGGTGGCAGTATGGACTATTCCCAGTAAATAAGTTCATATAAACATGTGTCCAATTTTCATTGGGTGTGAAGATACAGCTGTTTGAATGTTACGCATAAAAAGCCTTACAAAAGGTAAGAAGGAAAGATAAATGACATATTGATTGCATAATTGTTGAAGTAAATAGTCTCAATAAATTGCACCAGTTCAAAGTAAGTGTTCAAAAATCCCACCATCGACTTCAATGCACTTTTCAGCCCTCTTGGCAACAGTACGTGTAGCTCTCCTGGGGTCGTCTTGGCGTTCTTGCACTATTCATAATGCGAGCGACCAATTCGTCTCTTGTGTTTACTTTTCCTTTCTAGACTTCGATTTTCATCCATCCCCACAGATAAAAATCTAATCTGTACGCTCCAACTTCAAACAGCTGTATCGTCACACCCACTGAAAATTGGACACATGTTTGTATGAACTTATTTACTCGGAATAGTCCATAATACCACCTCCTAAAATACTTACTATTTCTCCTGAAACACCCTGTATATATACAAAAATTGGTACTTTTGTGCTTCCTAGTTGACTGTCTGTTGGCCGGGTTGGGAAGGAACTGATTGACGAAATAGACTGGGGATAAACAGTGCATGAATTTGGTTTCTATTAAATAGGTATTTCGAGATGCAGGTAAAAAAAAACATATAACTCATGTATAATTTTTGGCTTCCATTTAAAACACAGGCAAATAGATTATGGTACGAATATGGCTATGGATATTGGAGAAGAGGGTGGTGAGAAACGTGTTTGGACCTATGAAGGAGGAAATAATATTATTAGGCTAGTCTAGGAACGTGAGATTGATGTGGGGTGCGGCCTACATGGAACAGAGGAGTAATACATGAAGAATTTACTTGGGGAACCTGAAGGAATAATATAACTCGGAAGAATTAGGGGTATTTGGCAGTACAGAGTAGACACAGGTCTTAAATAAATACGAGGGGGTTCATGGAACTGGTTCATGCTGCGCAGCACAGGGGATCATTGGGAGGGGGGGGGAGGGCAGTTGTGGGGACTCCTGTGAACTGGGCAATAAAAATTTTTTCATAAAATGCAGAAGGGTTGAATATCAGGGTATCTAACAGTTCCTCAAAAGTGATTCTCTCCCACTGACTTTTTGTTTTCTATATCGAATTTAACGGCGATTAAATGAGGAATGTGTGAAATTTGGTGCGAAAGTAAATCATACAACAATATACAAAAAGTAAGTGTGAAGCAGTCTGAACACAACTATATTTGGTATCTGTAGCTAACGATGGTGGGTAGCTAAGTAGTAAGCATCCGGGTTTACAGGCTCTGCCCACTTTTGTGACGTCACGGGTTGTGGCACAATGGACGTGTTTGAATTTTGGGAATATGAGGTGACGTGCTTTGACAAGGACACCAATACTGGAGGTCAGTTTGCAGAGTACGTAGACATGTTCCTAAAATTGAAGCAGGAATCATCCGGCTACCCATCCTGGGTTCAAAGTGAAGAGGATAAGGATAGATACATTGAGGACTACCGGCGCGCAGAGGGAATTGCTCTAGACAAGGCATCCATTTAAAAAATACAGGGAAACGAACTTTGGATAAACACAAATTGAACTCAATGTGGGCACATAACAAAAAAAAAAAACCCAGACTACTATTGTGGACTCAGAGAAAGAGTTGTACGAGCTCTTGAGGTGTCCCGGTACTGAGGTTACAAACCTCATATTCCCGAACGATTACGTGGCATGGGTCTCTTGGAAATATTCCGAGGACAGCATTGACGTAGGGAAGAACGATAACGTGGCTGTTGCTGGCTACGTGGCGACCCAAGCTCGGCTAAAAATGTACGAGTATCTGAGTGAGTTGTCTGTTTGTACTGTGATACAGACTCGGTCATCTTCATTCAGAAGACAATGACCCCCCAAAATTCAAAACAGGGGATTATCTGGGCGACCTCACTGATGAGTTGGAGGAGTACGGCTCTTGCTCTTTTGTAGAAGAGTTTGTGTCGGGTGGTCCAAAAAACTATGCGTTTTCGGTATTTTACCCTTCGACCGTAAAACGTGTAACAAAGTGGAAAGTGAAGGGTATAACCTTGAATTATGAGAATTCAAAAGTTGTAAACTTCACCACCTTGAGGGATATGATTCTAGAAAATTACCCGCGGAAGATGACGTGGAAACATGGCGGTGTAGTTGTTTCAGAACCGGAGACAAAGGAGTACAAGGTTGTCTTTAAGAAGCGTCGGCTTATGGACAATTTTGACTCCCTTCCCTATGGATATTAGGTTATTTGTTTATTTATTTTATTTATCAGTAATAAATATAAATAAAGGTGTTTTACGCATTACACTTCACTTCATATTATGACTTTTAAGCTGAAACATCCATTCACGCTAATTGTTGCAGGACGTAGTTGTTGTGGGAAATCTACTTTTGTTATACGATTGTTGGAGTGCAGGGAGCAACTTTGTGACACTGCGTTTGAAAATATTGTGTTGTGTCATAGTGAAAACAACGATCCGCAACATTTTAAAGGCGTATCATTTGTTAAAGGCGTACCAGACTATGAAAACCCTGAAAATATACCTACGCTTGTAGTAATGGATGATTTGATGGACTCTGCCTATTCTACAAAAGTGAGCCAATTATTTACCAAAGGATCACATCATCGTAACATTAGTCTGGTATATTTACACAAAACTTGATTCACGAAGGTCCAACATCGCGTGATATTTCTTTAAATGTGCAGTATTAAGTATATAGTTGTGTTTAAGAATCCTAGAGACGGGACTCAAATTTTGCACTTGGCCCGACAAATCTACCCCCAAAACATTTCCAGTTTTCACGAGACGTACCTAGAAGTGTGTAAAGATCTGCGTACGTATTTATTCTTAGACTTGACACAATCGATTAACGATGTTTTGAGATTTAGAACAAAGATATTTCCGGGGGAGACTAAAAAGTGTTTGCAGCTGTTCCAGGTAACGAACCGGTTGAAGTCGCAGCTACACTTCCTTCACGTACTTACAGACGCTAAACCCCAAGCCAGACGTGCGTTAATTGCATCTGCCGGCGACGACTTGATAAAATTTAGTGTCGAGTGTGTGATAAATACGCTAAATGGAAACTTCAAGCTATCCAAAGAGGAAAAGAGTAAATTGAGTAAATATAAGAATCGTTTACGTGCGTTAATTTCCCCAAAGATTAGTTTCGAAAGTAAACGGAAACTTGTAATTAAAAAAATGGGTTTATAGTTCCAATTCTCACAAGTATTTTGTCGGGTGTAATAGGAACACTAATTAATAACAGTTAACAAGTGGCGTTACAGCGTATGATTTTAGTTCCTCCGGAATTGTGGGAAAACCGTTGTCAAACACCACCACCACCACCACCACCACCACCACCGCAACCGGTTAAAATGATACTTAAAACTAAAGACAATAGTTGTAACAAATGGACCCAAGTTTGCCTTCATCAAGACCCATACTTGAAAACTGAAAACAAAAACGGGAACCCATCCCCATTCCCACTATAGAAACTGGTAGTGCCGAACCGAGTTTTAAAACAAAGCCCAAACAGAAACGTGTATTCGGTTCAGTGCCTTTGTTTAAAACGGAATCTGAATCAGAAACCGATGTTTCATCTATGCATTCAGAGTATATTCAAAACGTTTTGAGACGTAAAGTGTCGCACGACCCTACGTTTGGTGTTTAACAAGATGATGCTGATGGTTCTTTTAAAATAGAGCGTTCTACTATTAAATATAACGATAAACACGTATTTGTAGATGGCGGAAAGTACAAGGCAACTCTGGGACTGTGGGTAATGTTGACAAAGTCTAAACCTGATAAAAACGCGGTCACTATTCAGGACAGACAAGCATATCAACAAATACTCCTGCAGTGCAACGCGTATAGATTTAATTATAGCCCCACAGGTAAGATGAAAGCCAACAAGGGTCTTAAACATACGCGGTTTATTTCGCAAATGTTTACTGACAAAAAAGGAAGTACCTTGGGAATCGGTACAATAATAATGTCTGTGGGTAAAGTTTAAAACGATCCTAAACACGCAGCAGGATTTGGTTCAGTAGCAAAGTTGGTAAAGGCCGGTAAATATAATAAAAGAGCTGTTGAAGAATGGCTGTCGGGTCAGGACATGTGCACTTTACATAAACCTGTAAGGAAGAGGTTCTCTAGAAAGCCATATACGGTAGCAAATATTGTTGATGTCTGAGAAATGGATCTTGCAGATTTAAGCTCCCTCTCTAAATACAACTATACGTACAAATGGCTCTTGAACGTAATAGACATATTTTCACGATACGCTTGGAGCGTACCTCTAAAGGACGAGGCTGCTACCTCAATTACTGCAGCTTTAAAATCTTTATTTCAAAATAGAAAACCAATTAGTATACAATCGGACAAGTGTACTGAATTTGTTAATGTAACTGTCCAGCAGTACTTGAAACGTCAGGGCGTAAGTTTTCATACGACTCACACCCCCGACATAAAGGGCGCTATTATGGAGCGCTTTCAAAGTCCAGGATGTATAAGTATTTCACCAAGAATATCACATACCGTGACTTGGAAGTTATGAATAAACTTTTAATAGATTACAACAGCTCTGTGCATTCCACAATCGGCATGCCTCCGAGCAAAGTCATCCCTTCCAACATTTACTCAGTTTTGCGAAAGGTGTACAGCCTGAGGGCTAAAATTCCTCAAAGTCGTGTTAAGTTTAAAGTAGGAGATCTTGTGAGGATAACGAAAGAAAAGGTGAGGTTTGCCAAGGGTTATGAACAAACATTTTCAACAGAAATATTTCGCGTTGTTAAGGTTATTCACCGCGTGCCCCAACCTGTTTATGAACTGTCAGACTTGCAGGATCGGCTTAACGAAGGTCAGTTTTACAATTACGAGCTTGTTAAAGTTACTGTATCGCCCCAAACCGAGTTGCAAATAGATAAAATAGTGAGCAAACGTAACAATGACGGTATTAAACAACATCTTTTCTAGTGGAGAGGATACGACGCGACGTTCATGTTTGGATAAACGCGACCGATATCAAGAAATTATAATGGATCACTTTTACGTAACATTGCCATCAGACAATTCCGGTTATTATTTCCCGGCCAACACAATAGCCGATTTTAGAATCAAACTGGCTACACCACTCGAGTTGAAACACGGTAAATGGGAGGTTGGCCTAATCGAAATTTCTTACCCTAAAGTATAAAAAAGCGGTCTTTGCACGATACACTTCGCTTAGATTCTGAGGAAATCATATTTCCCGTAAAACACTATGAATCTGTGTTTGATCTTCTCACAAATATACCTCAATTTTACGAACCGTCTAAAAAACGAAAATTTTGTCCATATTTTTTTAGCAACTATATAAAAAAGTATCAGAAGCAAAGTGAAGAGTTATTTAATTCATGTCGCGGGGAAAATTCCATAATGGTTAACGAAAATTTATTTTCTTATTTTCCTGCTCGGGTATATAACGGCATTGACGATTTGGCAGAAACGATTATGAACGCTGCTAATTGCCGTTCTTCCACAGTGAACCTTTCCACTAAAGACTATTTTAACTTTGCTCAGCCTGAACCCGTATACATTTACACATATATTATCAAACCAAATTTGGTTGGAAATTCTTATGTGCGACTACTAACTTCCTTGCACTTCCAATCGTACAGAGGTTACCACAGATTTTTCTACCCATTGTACAAGCCAGTGGAACAGTCCTTTATAGAGTCAATTTCGATTCGTTTAGTTATGAAAACTGGTGACAATGTGTTGTTTGAAGAAAGTGATATTCCATGCTTGGTAATATTACACTTTAAAAGAAGTCCTCTGCGTAATGAGTTTCAGTATGATAGTTACAATGAATCGATATACATGGTACTATGTAAATCAAAGTGGTGGTGGTGAAATTGGTTCTGTTTGCAGGGCTAGTTTCAGGATGCAGAGGGGTAACGGAATAGTGTCCATTTTCAGAGGGCTGTTCCGTTTTGTAAAACATCTCTTCAGGGGCAAAGGCGGTCGGAAAAGAGGCGTTGAAAACAGGTTCCAATATAATAACTGACATTCTTAGTAAGGAACCAGAACAGCCTGTGGGTGCTATTTTAAAAAATCGTTTCAGTGAAGCAAAGGGCAACCTCCAAGAAAAGATTAAAAAGATGACGGGGTCTGGTTTGGATTTAAAAAGGAAGCACAAGTCGAAAAAGATTCAGTCTCGAAGCAAACGAAGGAAGGTGAAGGACATTTTCACAGAGAAATAATGGAGTGCGTAAAGTCGGGGCTCGACATCTTCCTCAAACGCAGTATTCAAACATCTGTCGTAAATAGTAACACCGTTACATACAAACCTATTGCGCCAGCAGACAACCCTGCCCAGTTGGAATTTAATTGCTCGGTCCATAGCGATTACTACATAGGTTTAAATTCTGTACGTCTACACTTATGCGTCAAACTTCTCAAGACCGATGGATCTGATATAGAAAGTGCTGAGCCAAACACAGTGGGCTGTGTTAACAAGCTGCTACATTCATTGTTTAGTACTCTCAGTATCTCGCTAAACGGTAAACCAGTTACTCTTCACGAGACAAACTATCATTACAAGGCCTACCTCGAAACGCTTCTAAACTGCGGTTCTGACGCGTGTGGCACGCATCTAGTCTTCAGTTTTTGGTACATCGATTCGTCTGGAGAACTCAAAGACAACAGTGGTTACGTCAGATGGTTAAATTACCTCAGCAGCGGTAACATTATTGAACTATATGGGAGGCTCCATGCTGACTTGTTCAATTCAGATAAAATTTTAATTAACGGTGTTGACATGAACATAATACTTACACGTGCACCAGAATCGTTTTATCTTTCAGCCCCTTCAGTCGACAACAAAGTGCGCATCAATATTTTGGACGCTACTCTTTTTATCACTCAAGTTGAATTGAAACCCCTCTTCTATTAGCTCCCGCTAATGTTTTAGCTATGAAGCATAAAGAACATTATCCTCTTACACATACTCAGATTTAAACGTTTACAGCGAATTCTGGGGCCCAGCAAGTCTCTATCAATAATGCTTTCCTTGGACAAATTCCCGAAAGAATTCTTATAGCATTTGTTAAAACACAACATCCATTGGTTCTGCCAGTACGAATCCATTCCACATTCATTGTTATGATATGACATTTCTTGTGCTGTTCGTAAACGGAATTCAGAACCCTTCCGAACCGCTGACAATTGATTGCTCTTCAACCTTTGGTGCTAACAGGGCTTACGAAACACTATTTTCAAGTACGGGTATTCATCACGACGACCGTGCTCATATGATTACACTGGAAATATTCACAAAGGATTTCTACGTATTAGGATTTGACCTGACATCTGATAGGAAGGCTGACGAAGAGCATAAAATTTTACCTCGACAAGGAAAAGTGCGTATAGAGGCACGCTTTAAAAAACCACTGCCTGAACTTGTGACATGCATTTTGTATGCTGAATGCCCAGGACACATCGAAATTGACCACTCTAAGAACGTTACAGTAGAATGAATACCTTTCAAATTCATACAGTTTTAACTAAACATGTAAACTATTTTCAAGGAGTGTATCCATTACATCTTTCAGAATCCTCACCTATAAGGCCCGCGATGATTGTCATTAACCTTGATAAGCTTTAATGCTCGGCTCGCATTTGGTGGCTGTCTGTTTTCCGAGTCTGAGAACGCCGAATATTTTGATTGGTACGGACTACCACCATTCAAACTTGAAATCATGGCATACCTGCAGCGCCACTCAATTTCTTGGACATTTAACCGCCACAGAATACAGGGTTTAACTTCGAATGTCTGCGGACATTACTGCTGCTTGTACGCACTCCACAGAGCCAGAGGACAATCCATGACGTCATTTGTCAAACATGTTTATTCCTGCTCGCTACACCTGCAACGATGAAAAGGCAGTGCACATGTTCCTCGCTCAGTTAGGATTGTGTCCTGATTGCGGCCGGTTGGAGAAGCAGCAGCAGTCGTGCAAACGACAAATAAAAATAAAGGTAAGTTCACTCATATTCTATCAGTTGACAATGTCTCTCTTAGTGATTGATTTCACATACTTAGAAGGGCGATATAGTGATATTGTGGTCAAGGAGTTGGCGGCTGTCGACTTCCACAGTAACAGCGTTGCGTCATATGTCTTTAAGAGACCGTACGGTTGGGAGGAATTACCAATGTTTAACGCCCGAATAAATGAAGCTTTTGACCACGGGTGTAATTGGAATGATGGTGATATACTATATTCAGAGTTGGAGACTGTGGTACATCGCGAGGTTTCATCCGATGTTGCAAACTATTGCTTCGGGCCACAGAAAACACAATTTATCGCCCGATTATTGAGCGTACAGTTATTGACATCACTCAGCTAGGATGCCCTCCACTGACCGATATAAGTCTGCCAGCCATCAGCTCCACGTTTACATGTAACAAGTCTAAACATGTTTGTGCATTGCGGACTGCCTATTCATTAGCGGATTGGCTCAACTTTCACATTCTTACTCTGCAGTATGAAAAGTGGCCTCCTCAACCAGAATTTCATTTATGTATTCCAGATGACTGCATGCAGGTTACTTCGGCGCAACTACCACCTCAACGAGCAACAAAAAAGTACGTTTCCATCTACTTCAATGCTGATAACCTCGATACGGAAGTGAAGATTGGAACTTCTTCTAGTCACACAGTGTTAAACGAGATGCAGTGGTTCATTCTGGTGACATTCAAAGGTGATATGCCCTAGAATGAAGTGCACTAACTTGGCGACACACAACATATCGTGTCAGTGTACTGTGGACGGTATATCCGCGTGACGAGTGAGTACACTCAAGTGCTTCTAAGTAAAAAATTTCGTCACAGCTGCTGGACTTGGCAAGTGCTTGCATAGACAGAGAAGTGATCAAATACGTAGACTCCAAGAAGAATTTTCAGAGTGGCGCAATAAGTGTTTTGTATCCAAATCATTTTTTACACCTCCTGACATAAATGCCATTGATTTCAGTACATTGTGGAATGAACTAAAGTATAAAAACCCGCTTCTTTCTGATGATAAATAATGCTTATAAGTGTGGATAATTTAATTCCCCTGCATTTTATACATTTATGTCATTGAAATAATTAAAATCATACATTGTATGTGTTTGTAAAATGTAAATTGTGTCTATTTATTTTCCTTATACCTGGGGTGGGATCCTTTAAAAAGAGATTGTTAAAGGCGCAGGATTCGAACCTAGAATAGTTCAATTATGAGCCCGGAATCTTACCGCTTCAGCCAACTCTTTTCGAGAAACACAAAGTTATATAAAGTTTAATTTAAAGGTAGTGCGCTGGTAGCCATATTGTAAAATGGTGGACTTTAATGTTGGGTTTAATTTAAAAGTACCGCGCTGGTAGACATATTGGAAAATGGCGTACGTATATTAGAACAAATTTAAAAGTGGCGGTCATTCAAAATGGCGGAAAGCGCCAATTGAAACTTAACGTTCCTTAGCACAAATTTTAAAAGTACCTCGCTGGTAGCCATATTGTAAAGTGCCAATTGAAATTTAAAGTTAGGTTAAACAATTTTTAAAGGTACCGCGCTGGTAGCCATATTGGAAAATGGCGGAAAGCGCGAATTGAAACTTAATGTTAGGTTAGAACAAATTAAAAAATGGCGCTCTTTTACAATGGCGTACTTTAAAGTTGGGTTAGCGCTCAATCAAAATAATAGCCGTAGCCATACTGTCCGCCACAATTAGGTCATCCGCCATCTTTGTTTATATACTACGTCATTTGTTTACATATCAGCGGTTAATGTTAGTTTAGGCGCCATACTGTGTAGCATCATTAGGTCATCCGCCATATTTTTTACATACTACGCCATTTGTTTACATATCAGAGATTAAAGTTAGGTCAGGCGCCGTATAGTCTAGCCTAAGTAGGTCATCCGCCATCTTTGTGTACCTACTACCTCATTTGTTTACATATTAGAGTTTAAAGTTAGGTTAGGCGCAACACTGTCTAGCTTAAGTAGGTCATCCGCCATGTTTGTTTACACCACGTGACCGCCGGAGGGAAGGTAGTCCGCCATATTTGTTTACATACTGCGTCATTTGTTTACATAATAGAGGTTAAAGTTAGGTTAGGCGCCATACTGTGTGCCAAAATTAAGTCATCCGCCATGTTTGTTTACATCACGTGACCGCCGGAGGCAAAGTCGTCCGCCATATTTGTTTACATATGGCGTCACGAGGTCATTGACCCCGCCGCCATGTTTTTTACATCACGTGACCTGTGACGCCACAGAAGTTGGCGGAGCCGGTAAAGCCGAATGCTTACTACTTAGCTATCAGCATCTACATGTTTCGGCCATCATGGTGGCCTTCATGAGACTGTACATACTAAAGTAGATAAACTGATACAATACGCAAATTCAATCAGCTTGGACAGCTTAACATTAATTAATCTTACAGATTTTGGTTATGATTAGTACTAATACATTTTTTGGTTATGGCTAGTATTAGTACATTTTGGTTATGGCCAGAATTAATACTTTTTTTGGTTATGGCTAATATTAAATTTTTTTGTTATGGTTAGTATTAATCCTTTTGTGGTTATTGCCAGTATTAATACATTTTGGTTATGGTTATTATTAATACTATTTTGGTTATGGCTTCTATTAATACTATTTTGGTTATGGCTAGTATTAATACAATTTAGGTTGTGGCTAGTATTAATACTTTTTTGGTTATGACTACTATTAATACTTTTTTGGTTATGACTACTATTAATATATTTTTGGTTATGACTACTATTAATATATTTTTGGTTATGACTACTATTAATACTTTTTGGTTATGGCTAGTATTAATACAATTTTTGGTAATGGCTACTATTAATACTTTTTAGGTTATGGCTAGTATTAATAATTTGTTGGTTATGGTTAGTATTAATTCTTTTTTAACTATGGCTAGTATTAGTACTTTTTGGTTTACAGCTAGAATTAATACTTTTGTTCGGTTATTGTTAGTATTAATACTTTTTTGATTATGTCTAGTATTAATACTAGCCGTAACCAAAATCTGTAATATTAATGAATGTCATGGTGTCCAAGATCTTGACATCAAGCTTACTGAATTTGCATATTGTATCAGTTTATCTACTTTAGTATTACAGCCTGATGATGGCTACCATGATGGCCGAAACATGTAGTTGCTGATAGCTACCCACCATCGCTATCTACAGATACCAAATATAGTTGTGTTCAGACTGCTTCACACTCACTTTGTGCATTGTGATTTAATACACAACGAGGATGTCGCACCTCAAAATTGTTACGTCACACAACGTCACAGTACAACTGTTTCAGGCAGAATATTGCTTAGTTTCAGAAAGTGTGAAGCTGATACACTGTAAATTGTGCACAGAAATGATTAACGATATAATGTGGTTTTAGCATTTGTAATATTGCACATCTTGCCTGCAATTGGTAAATAGGAAAGGGCGTATCGCTAAAAATTGCAGAGTGCCGACATGTGGGGTATTTGTACACTCATCATATGTTGTGTTTTCTATTATGTAACCTTTGATTGTACAGTACTAATTAAATATAAAGTTAATCAAAATTTGCAGATTTTACCACTCGATTAAGCTGGAAGAAATTTCACTAATTCAAGTTGTTTGGATGCAGATCTTAATAACTCTCTTGTATTGTACTAATATTGACATAAGCAAAAAGTAAAGTGCCCCCTTATACAGACACCGTGGCTCTGTACAGGCCGTACGGCCCATAGAGACAGTAGAAGTATAGCTCTACTTTTTCTTGATCACGGCACTAGAAGGGGGTGAGTGGTCGGCTTCATGCCCCGGCCGCTCTTTGCCCCCGGGAAAGACCCGATACCCATTGTACAGGAGGCCATGTGGGCCCCAGGGTCGGTCTGGACAGGTTACGGAAAATCTCGCCCCCACCGGGATTTGATCCCCGAACCGTCCAGCCCGTAACCAGTCGCTATACCGACTGAGCTACCGGGCCCACCACTAATATTGACATACGTACAATGTAACACTAAACACTGATGTTTTAATAGCATATTGGAATTACATATTTAGCCAATTATACTTGATAAAGCTGTATAACATCGCTTTGTAAGTGTTAAGATTTGATACTTCCTGAACATGGTGATAAGTAACTGCCGAAACATGTAACGGTAATAAAATAAAATAAAAAATGAAAATGTAGAGGGGTTTTTGTATTCAGAAATTAGTGTAGTTTGTTGGTGGTAAAGCTGTTTAAGTCTTTAGCGTGTTCTAAACGCCAGGGCTGTGCACTTCACAACCATGCAGTTCATGTATAACTGGCACAAAAAGAATCAGAACCTAGCCAAGTTAGTCGATAGACACATGACAGCAATCCAGTGCTGTCCTGGCCCCATAATGCGTACCTTCCAGGATGGCGGTCGGTTCCGTCCAAGGAAGAGATGTTATTGTTGGCTGCTGACGTTTCCAGCTTCGTGACGCTCGACCGACGCCTCATGTCGTCCAGTCGGCCCGCTCCAAGCGACATGGTCATGCACTGAAACAGACGACGTTCTTAGTGTACAATTACTGTCTTTCACAGTAGCAGAATTCTTAATGCTGCTATTGCAGCTGCACTTTTCCTTCAGCACTCTGAGGGCTCGGGAAATATTGACAAGCCGTGAAAGACAGTTGGTCTCAGTTCAGCTAAATTGTTACTTAGTACGAAAACGTCATGTAATTTTGACACAGCCATGCCATGTAAGTGTATTCTGACATGTCTATCAAAATTAGTGCCTGTATGACGTATAACATTGCTGTGTGTACAATGAAAAACTTCTGATGATGGACAGAGGAACTGTCCGAAACATGTAGATTTTTATTCAAAAAATAAATTTGAGAAATTGATGGATCCAGTTGGTTTTGTTATAAGAATTTATCACGATGCACGGTCACCTGGACGTCAAAAAAATAAAACTGTGTATCAGTATTTCCGAATGTGAGCGCTGGTCGTATTGCGGATATTGGGCGTTGGGATAGGGGGGGGGGAAATTTACATTCACATTCCTTGAAATATGTGCTGTCGATTGAAGGAAAGTTTAAGATGTCATCACTTCTGTTTCCCTCAACTCTGTTCTAAGTGACATTTTGTAACTAATCAGAAATTTAGCTGCGACGTGCCTAGACTGCAGTAAACGGTGTGTGTGTGGAATTTATAGTTTTGACAACGTATGTATCAGTACTTACGTAACTGTACACAAGAACTGCAAACCCCCGTTGCTGTAGTGTACGCTGCTATGCACTGGCGTTGCTTTCTGAGTTCTGAGTGGAACTGGAATTACGGCGCAGTTGAGTGTTGGGAGATGACGTCAACAATTTTATTACGACCGATCGTGTACGCTCCTTTTTTTCGAGTTCTATTTTAGCTTCCCTATAAATGTAAAACCTTCTATATTAAGAAACGGTTGTAATTAAATGTGAGATATAGTGGAGAGACTGTATAGTGGAGAGACTGTATATTTTTAGATAAGCAAAAATAGAAATTTCAGATAAGGACCAAACACGATCGGCCATAATGAGATTTATGACGTCATTTCCCAACACTCATCTACACCGTAACACACCTGTTTCCCTTAGAACTCGGAAAGCAACGGCAGTGCGTAGCTACATACACTAGGGCAACAGGGGTTTGCAGATCTTGTCTACAGTTAGTTTCTACTAATATATAAAAGGTAAAGTGATCCCGTTACAGGCCCGGTGTGGCCCAGAGGGTGGGTAGAGGTATAGCTCTACTCTTCCATGACCGCGGCACTAGAAGGGGGTGAGTGGTCAGCAGCACGCCCCGGCC